>CXWL01001507.1_pt1 | contig 23871 bp, 22 predicted proteins | sample 590931 | NCBI WGS metagenome assembly CXWL01 (sample SAMEA3498368, study PRJEB10139) | groundwater metagenome | biome: water well; material: biofilm material | place: Germany | collected 2015-04-27
TCGTCCAATCGCGAGTGGAATTGTTGTGACGGCGGCTTGTCCAGCAGGATGCTCAAAATGGCCAGACATCTCACCCTCCCAACCCCGGCGCGCCAAGACGCGCCATTCCGCGGGCAAGGCCGCAGTAAGGGAAGAGGCGAGCGGATTTTTTCAGCATCCTGCTAGGTGGAGTGTGCTGTGGCCAAGACCGGATATCATCGGGCCGATCGTGTAGCCGATCAAATCCGCATGGAAGTGGCCGATATCCTCATGCGGAAAATCAAGGATCCGCGCGTGCAATCCGTGACCGTGACCGACGTAAAATTGACCAGCGATCTGCGGATTGCGCGTGTGTTCGTGACGACCATGGGCACGGAAGAAGAAGAACGGAACGTCTTTGCCGGGCTGGCTCAAGCCAATGGGTTCGTGCGTGGTGAACTGGGTCGTCGGCTCTCGCTCCGGTATTTGCCGGAGATTGTTTTTGCCAAGGATGTCAGCGGGCCGAGAGGCGATCGGGTCCTGAAGTTGTTGGACGACCTCCATGTCGATACGGAGGCCGAGGGCGGGTCGTCCGAAGAGCAGGGGAGTTTGTAGCGGCAGGGGCATGATGATGGATCTTGCACAGAGTTGCGCCGCCGTCGACGGCGTGCTGACAATGAAAAAAGAATCCGGGTGGACCTCCCATGATGTCGTCGCGAAAATTCGGCATCTTCTCGGCGGAGTCAAGGTCGGTCATGCCGGCACGCTCGATCCTGCCGCGACGGGGGTCTTGCCTCTGCTGATCGGACGAGGAACCCGCATTGCTGAATATCTTGTTGAGTGGGACAAGGAGTATCGCGCCGTATTGCGCCTCGGCGAAACAACGGATACGCAGGATGCGACGGGAACAGTCTTGGCGCACTGCACGACGGACTCCGTGACGCCGGAGGCGATCTATGCGGCGGTCGATCGATTTCGCGGGCCGATCGAGCAAATGCCTCCGATGTATTCGGCGGTGAAGGTCGGGGGCGTGCCTCTGTATAAGTCCGCTCGGGCGGGCAAAACGATTGCGCGGAACGCGCGAACGATCGTCATCCATACTCTTGAGGTGGAGGGGATTCAGGGGCGGGATGTAACCTTGCGCATCGTCTGCTCAAAGGGAACCTATGTGCGGACGCTCTGTGCCGACATTGGGGAAGCGTTGGCGGTCGGCGGCCATATGTTGGCACTGGAGCGAAGGCGGGTGGGTCCCTTGACGATTGATCACGCGTTGACGGTTGATGAGGTGGTCACCCGTCATGCCCTCGGTCGGTTGGGGGATGATCTGTTGTCGCTGGATCGTGCGTTGGATCAACTGGGGATTGCGGTAGTGGACGACCAGACCGTCGACCACGTGCGACATGGGGCTCCGGTGCCTGCGGACAAGATTCTTCGTTGGGAGGGGACAGCCGATGCCGAACGTAGGCCACACCGGTCGGTTCGCATCCACGATACCGGCGGATGTCTGGTGGCAATCGGGAAATGTCCGGACAATTCTGGAGATGCCCTCAAAGTTGAGAAGGTGTTGATCGATCAGGACGTATGAGACTTCGTTGCAGATGAAGGAAAGGAATAGGAAGGAAGAAGCCCATGGCATTACTCAAGGAAGCAAAAACTGAGTTGATCAAGCAGTACCGGCAGCATGAGACGGATTCCGGCTCGCCGGAAGTCCAGATCGCGGTGTTGACCAACCGGATCACGTATTTGACAGAGCATTTCAAGCTCCACAAGAAAGATCATCACTCTCGGCGCGGCCTGCTTCTTTTGGTTGGGCGTCGGCGGCGTTTGCTCGATTATCTTCGTGGCGTCAGCGATGCACGCTATCGTGCCGTGATCGAGCGATTGGGCATCAGAAAGTAGGATCCCATCCCGCTGTTGTGTCAGGGGCACACAGCGGGCAGTAGTCAGTCGCACAGGTGAACACTGAGATGCGCTCTGCAAGCGCAATGTTCAATGAGAGAGCTGTCTCACCATTGACCATTCCTCTTGGAACGTATCTCTGTGGGCATCTGTGAGGCCTAACCAGAGGAGACTCAGATGGTACACACAGTTGAAATAGAGGTTGCAGGGCGCACCTTACGGCTTGAGACAGGTCGTGTCGCACGGCAGGCAGACGGTTCGATTTGGGCCACGTATGGCGACACCGTCGTGTTGGCGACGGCCGTAGCTTCACAGGTTGCTAAGCCGGGCATCGATTTTCTTCCCCTCACGGTCGATTATCAGGAAAAATCCTTCGCAGCTGGGAAAATTCCCGGCGGGTATTTTAAGCGGGAAGCGCGTCCATCGGAAAAAGCTGTGCTGACCAGCCGGCAGATCGATCGAGGACTCCGTCCGCTCTTTCCCGAGGGCTATTACTTCGAGACCCAAGTCATCGCTTCAGTTCTCTCCGCCGATCAGACCGGCTCATCCGATATTCTCGGTATTATCGCCTCCTCTGCTGCCCTGACCGTCTCGAATATTCCGTTCGATAACCCCATTGCGGGCGTAAGAATTGGTCGACTGGACGGCAAGCTCGTGGTCAACCCTGATCTTGAGACGGTAGCGAAGAGTGAGCTGCAGCTCGTTGTGGCTGGAACGGCTGATGCAGTCATGATGGTCGAAGCAGGGGCGAACGAATTGTCCGAAGCGGTCATGCTTGAGGCGATCGAACTCGCCCATGCAGAGATCAAGAAGATTGTGGCCAAGATTCGCGAACTGCAAGCCCTTGCCGGTAAGCCCAAGCGGAAAGCGTCGAAGGAGCAGATCGACTCAACCCTCGCCGCTCAAGTGAAGGCGCTGGTCGCGCAAGGGATTCGGGATGCCATCATGATTCCGAACAAAGCAGCCAGGCAAGAGCGGTTGGATGAGGTCAAGAACGACGCTGTCCAAAAGCTCAAGAACGCGGATGATCCGAATCGGGAGCGGCACGTCAAGCTGGTGTTTCATGAACTGGAGTATACGGAAGTCCGGAACATGATCCTGGAGAAGGGGTCGCGAGCAGATGGACGAGGTCCGGCTGATATTCGTGCGATCACCTGCGAAGTCAGTGCGCTGCCACGAACACACGGTTCTGCGATTTTCACCAGGGGCGAGACTCAAAGTTTGGCCGTGGTTACGTTAGGGACCACGGACGACGAGCAGCGGATCGATGCGTTGGAAGGGGAGTACATGAGGACGTTCATGCTCCATTATAATTTTCCACCGTTCAGCGTCGGCGAGGCGCGACCGCTTCGCTCACCGGGACGCCGGGAAGTGGGTCATGGCGCTTTGGCAGAACGGGCGTTGGCTCCGGTGATTCCGAGCAAGGAAGCTTTTCCCTACACGCTCCGCATCGTGTCCGACATCCTTGAGTCCAATGGGTCTTCTTCAATGGCGACCGTTTGTGGCGGGAGCCTTGCGTTGATGGATGCCGGCGTGCCGATCAGCAAAGCTGTGGCTGGGATCGCGATGGGGTTGATCAAGGAAGGCGATCGGGTCATGATCCTCTCCGATATTCTCGGGCTTGAGGATCACCTGGGCGACATGGACTTTAAGGTCTGCGGCACCAAACAGGGTGTGACCGCGCTACAGATGGACATCAAGATCGGTGGTATTACGTCAGCCTTGATGCAGAAGGCTTTGGAGCAGGCCAAAGCCGGACGCTTGCACATTTTGAGTTGTATGGAAAAGGCGCTCCAAGCGCCAAGGACCACGTTATCTGCCTACGCGCCACGGATCTTCACGATGAAGGTCAAACAGGACAAGATCCGTGAGATTATCGGGCCGGGCGGCAAGACTATCCGTGGCATCATCGCGGATTGCGGAGTCAAGATCAATGTCGACGACAGCGGGACGGTGACGATTGCCTCAGTCGACGGAGCCTCGGCCGAGAAGGCCAAGGAAATGATCAGCCGGATTACCGAGGAAGTCGAGATTGGGAAGATCTACAAAGGCACGGTCCGGAAGATCATGGACTTCGGCGCCTTTGTCGAGGTGTTGCCGGGAACCGATGGGCTGGTGCATATCTCGCAGTTGGCGCACCACCGAGTTCAAGCGGTGTCCGATGAGGTCAAGGAAGGCGACGAAATCCTGGTGAAGGTTCTGGAAGTGGATCGTCAAGGGAAGATCCGCCTCAGCCGCAAGGATGCGATGCCCGCTCCGGCCGGAGCCGGTGTTCCGGATTCGTCCGCCAGGTAGCCGCCTTGTATCGCAAGCTCGTCCTGGACAACGGGGTACGGGTGGTGACCGAACGGATGCCGACCCTCAAGTCGGTCACCGTTGGGGTGTGGGTCAACACCGGGTCACGTGACGAGCAGCCTTCCCAGGCAGGCTATTCCCACTTCATCGAACACATGCTCTTCAAAGGAACGAGCAGCCGTTCCTCCGCAGAAATTTCACGTGAAATCGACGCGCTTGGCGGAGAGATGAATGCCTTCACCTCGCGCGAGACGACGACCTATTACGTGAAGGTGCTGGATCAGCAAGTGGGTCAAGCGCTCGAACTCCTCTCGGACCTGTTTCACCATTCTCGTTTCGCGCCTAAAGAAATTGAAAAGGAAAAACAGGTCGTCCTGGAAGAAATCCGCATGGTCCAAGACGATCCTGAGGATCTCGTGCAAGAGCTGCACATGGGCCAAGTCTTGAGGCGCCATCCGCTCGGGCGCTCTATTCTGGGTCGGGAGCGGACGATAAGCGGACTACGACGCCGGGATCTGCTGGACTACATCGAAACCTACTACGATCCAGGACAAACCGTGATTTCGATAGCCGGAAACTTCGAGCAGGCCAAGCTCGATCGGCTGGTTGCCCGGTACTTCGGCAAGGGATCTTCGGCGAAGGCGGTTCCTGCCAACGGGCGCCGTCCTCCCGAGATGTATGGCGGCGTCGTGCTGAAGAAAAAACGGTTGGAGCAGGTGCATCTGTGCCTCGGTCTCAAAGGCGTGGAGGCTGGGCACCAGGATCGGTATGCGCTGTATGCCCTCAACAGCATATTGGGGGGCAGTGTCAGTTCGCGATTATTTCAGGAAGTCCGAGAGAAGCGGGGGCTCGTCTACTCGATCTACTCCTTCTTGTCCGGGTATTCGGATGGTGGCATGGTCACGATCTACGCCGCGACGAGGCCGAAAGAAGTCGATCGCGTCGTGGATCTTGTCTGTCGACAGATTCGACAGGTCGGCGTGAAAGGGATCGAGCGGAATGAGCTTGAGCGGGCGAAGATTCAGATGAAGGGCAGCTTGATGCTGAGCCTGGAAAGTTCGCACAGCCGCATGAGCAAATTAGCGAAGGATGAACTCACCTATGGCAGGCATGCTTCGCTGGACGATATGCTGGCGAATATCGATCGTATAAACGTGGAGCAGGTTGCGAAGGTGGCCCGCCAATACTTCAAACTGGACTCCCTCGCGATCACTGGGCTCGGACCACTTGCTCCGAACAGTCTGCAAGCCCATGGATGAGACCCTTCGAACCCAGAGCTCATTAGAAGACGCTCATATGCAGAGAGAGGACATTGGCGCAATAACTCACAGCCCATTGATTTTTAAATATATTTCAGTCAGTTTCAAGGCTATCCACCGGACAAACAATATCTTGACACAATTTCGCGGTTTCAGTACCATGAGAAAAATTTTCGTCCGGGATTCTCCATCGAAGGAATGGGCACGAGAGATAAGCAAAGCGATGCCGGTGGTTTCCGTCACTTCCGGCTGAGGACTTCTGAAACTGAAGATTTTGTTTTCATTGAAGTAAGTAGCTATCGGTAATTGTCGTCGTTATTTTTATGAAGGAGGGACTAGGTATGCCAAAGGCCATACTTATCGCCGCCGGGATAGCGTGTTTTGGATTTGGTTTGCTAGCTGTTCAGTTCGCCGGTGCGGAGACTTCTCCGCCTCCGGCTGCGGGCCCGGTGGGCGCCAGTGACAACATTGCCGGTGGAAAACCGATGAAGGGCGAAGTCACCAAAACTCTGAAGGGTCGCGTATGGTCCCAGTGGGCCGACAATCCGGACGGAGAGCTGCTCTTCGGTATTCAATATTGGAACAGCGGTGAGCCTGCTTCAGGAACCCCGAATGGCCGTTCGTCTTCCGATCTCGACGTGAAACCGCCGGATCCATTGCTGACTTGCTGCGGCTGGGGCTTTGTGGGTGGAGTAGACAAGAACAGTCCCTATTCCGGGTGGTACCATGCCGCCACGACCGTCCGGTTATCGGTGAAGGATAAGGCTCTCATGGACCAGATCATCAAGGCATCCCAGGAGCTGGTTGCCATGGAAGTGAGTTTGGATGGTCGGATGATCACCGGGTTTAAGGTGCTGAAGTAATCGACCTTGACAAGATTTCATTCCTTTCATGTTCTGTTAAGGGGGACGCGATTATGAAGTTTCAAACCAAAGGCTGGGCTGTGATGGCGGCTGTCGCGCTGGTGGCTTCTGCTGCTTCCACCGCATTCGCGATCGAATCGTTCCAAGAGCGGTTTGAATGGGGCGATATGAGCAAGCCGACCACGATACAGGGTCGGGTGATCGTGCTCGATCCTTACGATGAGGCGGTCTGGATTAACGTTTCTGTCTTCGGCGGGGCTGCTGAGAGCGGCCTCTTCTGGCAGAAGATTCACCCAGGCAAAAATCTAAAGTTCTATGCAGACAAGGGTGCGTGGGAAGAACTCAAGAAGATGGGCCGTCTCCATGCGGGGCCGACTGCGGCAAAGGAAGTGCCACCCTCTAGCACCACCGACCTGATTGAGTTTGTCGCGACAGAGCCAGAGCAGAATCATCGTGTGATTTCTTCGGTCAAGAAGATTCCGGAGGTAGCTGGTTCCATGGGGAAGCCGCTGAGCATCTCCGGTCTTCGGCTGAAGGAGTGCGCGGGGAAGAGCGAATTTGAGGCTGGCTGCGCAGCAGCGAAGCAAGGCCTGAATACCTCACCGAAGTCTCCTGATGGAGACGCGATACCTATGCAGTATGATGTGTTGCTTCCAGGTGGAGCGCCCCTCGCCGGCTTAATTCCCTGGACTGCAAAATATAACCAGGGCGCTGCTCATCACTGATCTGAATCGGTTTCTGTTTCTCAAAGCGGCATCTCCGAAAGGGGATGCCGCTTTTATTTCTGAGGGACGTCTTGGCCGGTTGGACCGATCCGGCGCTGGAGATCGGCGAGGCGGTTGAGCGCGTCGAGCGGGGTCATGGAGAAGAGGTCGATCTGTTTCATTTCCTCGATGATCGGATGGGGAAGGGGCAGCGAGTCTTGTGGTGGATTTTTCCCCGAAGCTGTGAGGGTATCTTCGATGGCGGTATCGGGCTGTTCCAACTGAGCCAGCACTTGCTGCGCTCTGGCGATGACTGTCTGAGGGAGTCCCGCCAGTTTGGCGACGTGAATACCGTAACTCCGGTCGGCGCCGCCTGGCACAATTTTTCGCAAGAAGACCACGTCGCCGTCTCGTTCCTGAACCGCCACGCAGTAGTTTCTGATCCCCTCGCGTAACCCTTCCAGTTGGGTCATCTCGTGATAGTGAGTGGCGAATAGTGTCCTGGATCCCAAGTACCGGCGGTCTTGGATATGTTCCGCAATGGCCCAGGCGATGCTTAGTCCATCGTAGGTGCTGGTTCCCCGGCCAATTTCATCCAGGAGAATCAAGCTGCGAGCAGTCGCGCTGTTGAGGATGAGGGCGGACTCGATCATCTCCACCATAAAGGTGCTCTGTCCGGCGGCCAAATTGTCCGAGGCTCCTACCCGTGTAAAAATCCGATCCACCAGGCCGATGTGGGCTTCACTCGCCGGCACGAAGCTCCCGATTTGCGCCAACAGGACGATCAGTGCGACTTGGCGAAGGTAGGTGCTTTTACCCGCCATGTTGGGTCCGGTGAGGATCACCAGCCGGCTGCTTTCACAGTCGAGGGCTGTGTCGTTGGGCACGAAGATCAGATCCCTGCTGAGCTGCTCGACGACAGGATGGCGGCCTTCCCGAATGAGGATCGCGCTGCTTTCATCGACGAGGGGCTTGACGTATCGATGTAAGGCAGCGGTCTCAGCCAGTCCGGCGAGGACGTCGAGCAGCGCGACTGTTTGGGCCATGGCTTGAAGGCGATGCATCTCGATCGCCAAGCGCTTGCACAACTGTTCGAACAACTCCTGCTCAAGCGCCAGGAGTTTTGTCTCAGCGCCAGTGACTCGTTCTTCTAGTTTTTTCAGTTCCGGGGTCATGAATCGTTCGGCATTGACCAGGGTTTGTTTGCGAATGTAATCGGGCGGGACTCGGGCCAGGTGCGTCTTGGTAATTTCGATATAGTAGCCAAATATATGGTTGTAGCGGACTTTCAACGAGTCGATCCCCGTTCGCTCTCGCTCTTTCGCTTCCAGCGAGGCAATCCAGCCCTTGCCTTCCGTGCTTGCCTTGCGGAGTTCATCAACCCCGGCATGGTACCCTTCACGAATTAGGCCGCCATCACGGAGTGTAATCGGGGCATCCGGCTTGATGGCCTGCTCGATCGCGTCATGCACATCGCGGCAGTCGTCCCAGGATTCGCGGACATTAGCCAGCAGCGAGGCCCGGAAAAGCTGGAGATGGGATCGTAACTCCGGCAAGGCATTCACGGATTGTTGCAGCGCGAGCAATTCCCGGGGGCCGGCGACGCCCAGCGTCACACGGCTGCTCAACCGGGCGATATCTTGCACAGTACGGAGCGTGGCCCTGAGCGGCACTCGTTGGTGAAGCTGGTCTTTCAGCTCTCCGACCGCATTGAGCCGAGCGTGAATCGCTTCGCGATTGAGGAGCGGCCTAACGAGCCATTCCCGTAACAAACGGCTGCCCATAGCCGTCGCGGTGCGGTCCAATACCGACAAGAGCGTCGGCTGGTCCTGTCCGGATCGGTGCTCACCGGACTCCAATGGCCGTATGAGTTCCAGATTGCGAATCGTCGCGCTGTCCAAATGCATCGCGTCTCCACTCCAGCGCCTGTGCAAGCGGCGGAGGTGGGCGAGAGAAGCCGTCGGTTGGGTTTCCCGAACATATCGCAGAATCGCTCCGGCTGCCCCAATCCCGGCGGTCAGGCCACGGCAGCCGAATCCATCGAGCGAGTGCACCGCAAACTGTTCCTGGAGCAGTTGCGCGGCATCTTTGGGGTTGAAAGAGGCCAAGGGCTGTGGGCAGAGCCGTGGTCCGCGCAATCGAGCCAGGCAGGATCCGGCATCTGTTGTGGAGCCGTGATGAAGTACTTCCCGTGGCTCCAACCGAGCCAGTTCGTCCATGAGTTGGCTCTCTGCCTGTACCCCCTGGAACTCGATGACCCAAAACTCTCCAGTGGACAGGTCCAGCGAAGCCAGTCCAATGATGGAGAGCTCCTTGGCGGAAGCGGCCGCGGTATGGGAGAAGGCGACGGCCGCTAGAAAGTGCGATTCTCCGGGAGGAAGAAATTCCGTATCGATCAGCGTGCCCGGCGTATACACACGAACGACTTCGCGGCGCACAAGACCCTTTGCGAGTTTCGGATCCTCTACCTGCTCGCAGAGCGCGACGGTCCGCCCGGCCTTGAGAAGTTTCGCGATATACCCTTGCGCTGCATGGTATGGCACTCCGCAGAGCGGAACCGGGTCGGCGCTGGATTTGTCGCGAGAGGTGAGGGCAATGGAAAGCAGCTTGGAGGCAATCTGCGCATCCTCGTAAAACATTTCATAGAAGTCGCCGACGCGGAACAACAGGATGGCGTCGGGATAGCCCCGCTTGACCTCGCGGTATTGCCGCATCAACGGAGAGGAGTCTGTGTCACTCATCCTGTCGGTCTCGGTGGGGTTCGTCGGTCAAGGTCGGGGCGATGCGGCCGGTGGCTTTTTCGAGCGAGTGGCGTAATTGCTCCAAGTCCACTTCCGCTTCCTGTAAGGCTTTGGTTTTTCGGCGGAGGTCGATACGGCTCCGCACCCATGAGGGGAAAAGAAGAATGCCGGCGACCAGCAGTCCGACCGCGAACCCGGCCAGGATAGGCTTATAGATCGGCGTTGAGGCTTCAAAGAGCCCAAAGAAGTATCGGAGCGTGACTTCCTGTTCCTGGTTCTGAAGAAAAAAAGCCAGAGAGAGGAGCAGCAGCACTCCGACCAGAATGAGCCTAATCATGACCTCGTCGTGTTCTCCCTCTTCAAGGCTCGGCCTGGTGATGTTTGGCGCACTCTTCCGATCTTGCCGTACTGCCTGCGGGCGAGGGCGAGAATCTCCTCAGACTTCGGCCCCGTCGCGCGCAATTGGATCGTCCGGCTGCGCTCGGCACGATGGTTTAGCGCGATCTCGATCCGGTCATGAGGCAGCGCGGCAAGGCCTTTGTCGGCCCATTCTATCGCGGTCACGGTCTGGCCGGAGAAATACTCGATTAGGCCCGTCGATTCCAGCTCGCGGGGCGAACCGATACGGTAGAGATCCACATGGGCAAGCGGCAGGCGTCCTTGATCGTACTCGTGAATCATGACGAAGGTCGGGCTGCTGACTGCCGTCGGCGATGCCCCAAGGCCTTGCGCAAGCCCACGAACAAGAGCCGTCTTGCCGGCTCCGAGCGGTCCGTAGAGCGCAATCGTTTCTCCCCCGCGAAGCGCGTGGCCGATCGCTTGGCCTAGACGATCGGTCTGCTGTGCCGAGGTGGACACCAGATTCCATGGCAGGCTTGACGCGGCGCTGCGGCGAGCGGTAGGCGGCTTCACCTTGGTTGGCTTGGTCATGCTAGACCGTCGTCGTCCGCTGGAGCGCATAAGGAATCTGAGCAATGAGGTCGCCGGCAAGCATCCCGGCCTGCCCGAGCTGTTGCGCGGCCAGATCGCCGGCTGATCCATGAAAATAGGTCGCGGCACAGGCGGCACCCCATGCGGGAACCCCCTGCGCCAGTAGGCCGACGATCATCCCGGTCAACACATCGCCGGTTCCGGCCGTGGCCATACCGGGATTACCGGTTGGACAAATGGCGACAAGCCCGTCGGGCCTGGCAATGACGGTTCGCGCGCCTTTCAAGACGACAAACACGCCGCGTTCTCGGGCAAATCGTCTGGCCGTGCCGATTCGGTCTGCATTCACTGTCTGTGTGGTGGCATCTGGTTCGAGCCGGGCCATCTCACCAGGGTGCGGGGTAAGTATGGGGGGAGTGTTGCATTCGGTCAGCAACGAGACTCGTCCGGCCAAGGCATTGAGCGCATCGGCATCGAGGACGGAGGGCCGATCCAGGTGCTTCACGAGGGACTGTACGAGTTCAACCGTCTCAGGGTGGGTCGAGAGTCCTGGGCCGACGGCGATCGCTGTGCGGGCCTGGATAAAGGCGACGATACGATCGAGTCCTGAGCGGGCGAGTGTGCGCACCTTCGTTTCAGGCATCGGCATCGTCATCGCTTCCAGTAATTTTGCTTCCAGCACATCGTTGACGCTGTTGGGGGTGGCCACGGTCACCAGGCCGGCTCCAACGCGGAGGGCGGCCCTGGCTGCCAAGGCTGCCGCGCCGGTTTTCCCCACCGATCCTGCAATAATCCCCGCATGACCGAACGTTCCTTTATGTGAAGAGGGCCTGCGCTCCGGTAGAGTCTGAAACGCGCTGTCGCTTGTCAGGAGGAGGGTGCGGTTCTCGATGGCCTCCACATAGGCGGGCGGGATGCCGATATCGACAACAAGGATTGCGCCGGCCTGGTCGATCCCCGCATCGACATAACAGCCCAGTTTTGGGAGACCACAGGCGATGGTCAATGTGGCACGGACCGCTTGTCCCAGGATCGCGCCGCTGTCGGCATGGAGCCCGGACGGGATATCGATTGCGATGACCGGTTTCCCGGCGCTGTTCATGAGGTCGATGGCTTCACGATAGGGTCCGGTTACGACGGACGACAATCCTGTGCCAAGGAGGGCATCGACGAGAAAATCGCTGGAGGCAAGGAGGGGCTTCATCTGGTCGGCAGACCGAAATCGAACGATCGCTGTCCGTCCGGCAACTCGAACGAACCGGCGATACATGACTGCAGTATCGCGGCTCAGGTCGGTCATCGGCGTGAGGAGCACCACGTGAACCAGCGCGCGTCGGCGGTGCAGCAGCCGGGCCACAACCAGTCCGTCTCCTCCGTTATGTCCTTTTCCGCAGAGGATCGTGACGGTCTTGCCCCGTAACGGTCCGTAGCGCTCTTCCATGTGCCTGACAACTCCCTCGCCCGCCCGCTCCATTAAGACGGCGCCGGGAACATGCGCTTCGGTAATCGTGCGGCGATCGAGCGTCTGCATCTCGGCTCCCGTCACGATCTTCATCGGTCGCCTTGCGCACGGGAGCAAACCCGCATGAGGAGTCGGTTGAGGGGAGGGGGAACAGATGCCTGGTACTTACGTCGCAATGTCATGACAAGGGCGAATCGCGTCGTCCGTGGAGAGGCGCGGGGCGCCGGCGCCGGCATAATGGTTCAACTCAACAACGCTTTCATTTCCCGTACGGCCTGGTCGAGGCCCACCAGCACCGCCCGAGCAATGATGCTGTGGCCGATATTGTATTCGACGATCTCTGGAATGTGAGTCAATCGGGACAGGTTGAGATAGTCCAAGCCGTGCCCGGCATTGACGCCTATTCCAAGCTTGGAGGAAAGCTTCGCTGCCTGTTTAATGGCCTCCACTTCCGCGTCAGCTTCGTTCGATCGTTTGGCATTCGCATAGCGGCCCGTATGGAGTTCGACGAAATCCGCTGAGACTCTATGAGCGGCTTTGACTTGGGCCAAGTCCGGTTCGATGAAGAGGCTCACGGGAATCCCGCCGGCTTGAAGCAGGGCCACGATTTGGTGGATACGATCCCTGTGGCCGGCTACGTCCAGTCCTCCTTCAGTCGTCAGCTCCTGGCGCTTTTCCGGGACGAGTGTGACGAGGTCAGGCTTGATCCCCAGGGCGATTTGGGCCATCGTCTCATCGGCGGCCATCTCCAAATCGAGTTTTGTGTGAATGACTTCCCGCAAGAGGCGAAGATCGCGGTCTTGAATATGGCGTCGGTCTTCCCTGAGGTGGACGACAATACCGTCGGCTCCGGCCAGTTCTACCAGCACTGCGGCGGCAAGGGGGTCCGGGTCGGTTCCACCACGGGCCTGCCGCAATGTGGCCACATGGTCGATGTTTACCCCAAGTCGTGACACTGACCCTCCGATTCCCTATGTGAAGCAGGAGAAATTGTGTTGTGCGATGAGTGCGCAAGGCGTTGCAGTTGTAACAGAAACTAACTGGGAGGGGCAAGGACCGGGAGGGTGAGTCGATGGGCCAGCGGCCTGGTCAGTCCAGAGGCTTGAATGCCGAACCCCACAGAATCACGACATAATTTGACTAGATACGCTCTGCGCCATTAGAATAGGCCCCCTAATGAGGCGGAGGGCGATCATGCGATGTTTCCGCGCGCGTGAAGATTGCGGACAGGGGATCTTGTGGGATTAGGCGACGGATTTTATCGTATCAAACGGCTACCGCCTTATGTGTTTGCCCAGGTGCAGAGTCTCAAGCTGGAGGCTCGTCAGCAGGGCGAAGACATTATCGATTTCGGAATGGGAAATCCTGACCAGCCGACGCCGAGCCATATCGTCGAGAAGATGATCGAAGCGGCGCGAAAGGCGAAAAATCATCGTTACTCGGCCTCGCGCGGGATTACGAAGCTGCGGCATGCGATTGCTGGATGGTACAAGCGGAATTACGATGTCGATCTGGACCCTGAGACCGAGACCATCGTCACGATCGGTTCCAAAGAAGGGTTGGCGCATCTGGCGCTGGCGTTGATAGGGCCAGGCGATGTCGTCCTGACGCCGACGCCGACCTATCCTATTCATATGTACAGTTTCATTATTGCGGGAGGAGAAGTCAGAGGGATCGAGCTGCGTCCCGACAGCGATTTCTTCGACGATTTACAGCGGGTCTATCGCCAGACCTTCCCAAGGCCCAAGATCCTCGTCATCAATTTTCCCCACAATCCGACCACCGCCGTGGCAGACCTGGGATTTTTCCAGAAGATCGTCGCATTTGCCAAAGAACATAATGTCATTGTCATTCACGACCTGGCTTACGCCGATTTGGTGTTCGATGGATATAAGGCGCCGAGCTTTCTGCAAGTCCCTGGGGCGAAGGATATCGGCGTCGAGTTTTATACTCTCTCCAAGGCCTACAACATGCCAGGTTGGCGTGTGGGTTTTTGTTGCGGCAACCGCGAAGTGGTCGGGGCGTTGGCCAAGATCAAGAGCTACCTGGATTACGGTATTTTCCAACCATTGCAGATTGCCAGCGTCATCGCCCTCAATGGGCCGCAAGATTGCGTCAAAGAGACAGTGCTGCGCTATCAGAAACGTCGCGATGTGCTCGTGAGCGGACTGAATCGCATCGGATGGCAGGTCAATAAGCCTGTCGCTACGATGTTCGTCTGGGCCAGAATCCCCTTGTCTTATCGGTCGATGGGATCGTTGGAGTTTTCGAAGCTCCTGCTCCGTGAGGCAAAAGTCGCCGTGTCTCCCGGCATTGGGTTCGGTGAAGGCGGGGACGAGTATGTGCGTTTCGGTCTCGTCGAAAACGAACATCGCACCAGGCAAGCTGTTCGAGGCATCCGCAAAGCCCTAAAGCTTGAAGGGCCGGAAACATGATTTCGCGCGTGGGCGTCGGCATCGTTGGGTTTGGAACGGTTGGAACCGGCGTCGCAAGGGTTCTCTTGGAGAACGCCTCCTTGATCAGCCGCCGGGTCGGTGTGCCGATCGAGATTGTTCGGATTGCGGATCTCGATGTCGCACGCGACCGAGGTTTGGCCCTGCCGCCCGGCCTCCTCACGACCGATGCAAAGCAGATTCTCGCCGACCCGTCGATCGACATCGTCGTCGAGCTGATTGGAGGCTGCGATATCGCCAAACGCATTATCCTGGAAGCGATAGCGGCGGGCAAACATGTCGTTACCGCCAATAAGGCCCTGCTTGCGCTACACGGAGAAGAAATATTTGCCGCTGCTTCTCGCGCCGGGGTAGACCTGGGGTTTGAAGCGAGTGTGGGTGGAGGGATTCCCGTCATCCAGGCCTTGAGGGAAGGACTGGCAGCCAATACGATCCATTCCATTTATGGAATCATCAACGGGACGGCCAATTATATCCTCTCGCGCATGACCCGTGAAGGCCAGAGTTTCGAAGCGGTACTCGACGAAGCGAAGCAGGCCGGTTATGCCGAAGCGGATCCGACATTCGACGTGGCTGGTATTGATTCGGCGCACAAGCTGGCGATCCTGGTGGCGCTAGCCTACGGGACGCCGGTGAATGTAAAAGATGTGTATACCGAGGGGATCACCCACATTACGCCGCTCGATATCGCCTACGCTAAAGAGTTCGGTTGTACGATCAAGTTGTTGGGCATTGCCAAGTTGGTCGGCAACGAAGTCGAAGCTCGAGTGCATCCCACCATGCTGCCGTCTTCGTCTCCCATCGCCCAAGTCGAAGGAGTCTACAATGCGATTCAATTGGTCGGCGATGCCGTGGGCGATGTGGTGCTCTATGGCCGGGGCGCGGGATCCATGCCGACCGGCAGCGCAGTGGTGGGCGATCTGATCGCCATCGCGCGCAATCTGCTGAAAGGGGCGGTCGGGCGAGTGCCGCCCGCATCGTTCCAGCAGGACCAGCGTCGGCCGCTTCGAATGCGGACGATGGAAGAGATCAGCTCGCTCTACTACCTCCGGTTCATGGTGCTGGACCGTCCCGGTGTCTTGTCGCAAATCGCAGGAGAGCTGGGCCGGTGCGGGATCAGCATCTCTTCCGTGCTTCAGCAGGGACGGCGCGAAGGGCAGACGGTGCCGGTCGTGATCAAGACCCACACCGCGAAGGAACGCGATGTTCAGGCGGCATTACGAGCCATCAATCGCATGGCCTTCATCTCCGAGCCGACCACCTTGATCCGGGTCGAGGGCAAGGACGAGTAATGCGATGAATCGCTGGCATGGTGTGATCGAAGAGTATCGAAAGTTTCTCCCGGTGACCGACCGCACCCCGGTGGTGACGATCGGGGAAGGCAACACTCCGCTCATCAGGGCGACGCGACTGGCGAAACAGATCGCCCCCGGCATCGATCTCCATCTCAAATTCGAAGGCATGAATCCGACGGGATCCTTCAAGGACCGCGGTATGACGATGGCCATCTCGAAGGCCGTCGAGTCCGGCGCCAAGGCGGTGATCTGCGCCTCTACGGGGAATACTTCCGCTTCCGCCGCAGCCTATGGCGCGCGGGCGGGACTGGCGGTCTATGTGCTGATTCCCGCCGGGAAGATTGCGATGGGGAAACTGTCCCAGGCTATGATGCACCAGGCCACCGTCATCCAGATCGAAGGAAATTTTGACCAGGCCTTGACCATCGTGAAAGAATTGTCCGCGACCTACCACATCGAGCTGGTCAACTCGATCAATCCCTATCGGATCGAGGGGCAGAAAACCGCCGCGATGGAAGTCTGCGATCAGCTCGGCGATGCCCCGACGGTTCATGTATTGCCGGTGGGGAATGCCGGCAACATTACTGCCTATTGGAAGGGATATCGGGAATACCGCGCGGCCAATCAATCTACGCGGCTGCCGCGCATGATCGGATTTCAGGCAGCCGGTGCCGCGCCCATTGTGCTTGGCCGCATCGTGGAGAACCCACAGACGGTGGCCACGGCGATCCGAATCGGTAATCCTGCAAGCTGGGAAACAGCCTTGAGCGCCGTGAAAGAATCCTCTGGCGCGATCGATTCGGTGACCGACGAAGAAATTCTCCAAGCCTATAGGACGGTGGCGGTGACGGAAGGGGTATTCTGTGAGCCTGCGTCCGCCGCCTCGGTTGCCGGCGTCATGAAGTTGAACAAGCAAGGCCTATTGCGCGAAGGCGAGGTCGTGGTCTGTACCTTGACCGGCCATGGATTGAAAGATGCCGATACCGCCATCAGCGTCTCGGCCCAACCGAAAACCGTTAGAGCGACGCGGGAGGATGTCGCTCGTCTCTTAAGGATGTAGATACTATGAGTGCAGGGCTTCCATGAAACATGTGATTCTCCATGCCGACGGGATGGCAGACCATCCGCGGAAAGAATTGGGCGGACGGACCCCCCTACAGGCAGCTTCGATCCCTCACCTGGATCGCCTTGCGCAAGGCGGGGAGTTCGGGCTCTTGGCCGCGACGCCTGACGTGGCGCGACAGGGAAATGGTCTGATGGGAACCGCGATTCTTGGCTATGACCCTAAGAAATACTACCATGGCCCAGGCCCGCTCGAGGCCGCCAGTTTGGGAGTCGCCATCGGCGAGCACGATGTGGTCTATCGCTGTACGATGGTCACGCTAGGAGCGGACGCCCAGTATGGAAGCAAAGGTGGCTTGAACGAGATCAAGAAGCTTGGACCGCATGTAGTTATGGAGGATGCGACCGCAGGCCTGATTTCAACGGAAGAGGCCCGTGAGTTGATCGAGGCCATCAATGAGCAGCTCGGATTTGAAATGATTCAGTTCTATCCAGGACTAGGCCACCGTCATCTCATGGTGTGGGTCGATGGAAAGTCGCGGGCGGTCTGCACCGATCCGCAACTATTGGTCGGGCGTCAGATCACCGAGGGATTGCCGACGGGAGACGGATTCGACATTCTCTGGAAACTGATGGACGCGTCGTTTCAGATTTTGCGGGATCATCCCCTCAACGATGAGCGCCGGGAGGCGGGGCAGAAGCCGGCTAATTGCCTCTGGCTCTGGGGCCAAGGTAAGGCCATTCTCTGGCCAAGCCTCTCGGAGCGGTTTAAGGTGTCCGGTGTGGTGGTTTCAGAGAGCGATGTCCATCGTGGCCTCGGCATCATGGCAGGGCTTGAAGCAGTGGACGGCGCGAGATTGGCCGGCGCAGATCTCCGGACTCAGGCGGCGGTCGCCTTGGAGGAACTGAAGAAACATGATTTTGCTTACGTACATGTGGAGCTGCCGGATGAGGTCGTCTATGGGTCGGATGTCGCAGCCAAGGTGAAGGGTATCGAGACGGTCGATCGTGAACTCGTGGGGCCGTTGCTTGAAGGTCTAGCCGCATTGGGTTCCCATCGCATCGTGGTTGTCTGCGACTCGGGCAACGTGCATCATGGACAAGCAGCGGAAGGTTCTGGGTTCTTCGCCTATCGTGATAGTACGGGAGCCGCCTCTGCCGAGCCGGGGCGGAGGTTTATCGAGGCCGATGCTCGAGCCTCGGCCGTGCCTCCTCGTGATGCGACCAAGTTCGTTGTGCGGCTGTTCGCAAAAGGATCCTAAGGGACGTGGCGCTGATCGTTCAGAAATACGGGGGGACATCGGTGGGCACGGTCGAGCGGATCCACCGCGTGGCGGATCGCGTCGAGAAGGCTCACAAGGACGGCAATCGCGTCGTGGTTGTGCTATCCGCGATGAGTGGAGAGACGGATCGGTTGATGCGGTTGGCCCACGAAGTCGCATCGCTGCCGGATGATCGCGAACTCGACATGTTGCTGTCGACCGGAGAGCGGGTGACCATTGCCTTGCTGGCGATGGCCCTGCGGGCTCGCGGACTCGATGCCCAATCCTTTACGGGACGTCAAGTCGGGATCATGACCGACAGCGCCCATACGAAGGCGCGTATTACCCGGGTGAGCGCCGATCGAATCCGTGAGGTTCTGCTCAACGGGGTGATTCCTGTGGTTGCGGGCTTTCAGGGGATCAACGAGCAATCAGATGTCACGACGTTGGGGCGGGGGGGATCCGATCTCACAGCCGTCGCATTAGCGGCGGCGTTGAAAGCAGACCGGTGCATTATTTTTACCGATGTCGACGGGGTCTACACCTCGGACCCCAACATTGTGCCGGCGGCTCGACGAATCGACAAGATCTCCTATGAAGAAATGCTAGAAATGGCCAGTCTGGGGGCCAAGGTGCTGCAGAGCCGTTCCGTCGAATTCGCTGCGAAGTTCAATGTGCCGGTGGAGGTGAACTCCAGCTTCAAAGAAGGAAAGGGGACGCTCGTGACGCGTGAAGACGAAGATATGGAAGCGGTTGCAGTGTCTGGAGTGACCGGCGATCGAAACCAGGCCAAGATTACGATTGTGGGCGTGCCGGACAAGCCAGGTATTGCCTCCAAGCTCTTCGGGCCTGTGGCCAGGGCCAACATCAATGTCGATATGATCATCCAGAACATGAGTCAGTCCGGCATGACGGATATTTCCTTCACGATTCCACGGGCAGACATCAAGAAAGCCCTGCCGCTGATTCAAGACGTGGCGAAAGGGATCGATGCCAAATCGGTCGCGGTCACCGAGGCGATCGCGAAGGTGTCGTTGGTCGGCGTCGGGATGCGTTCCCATTCGGGAGTCGCAGCCAAGATGTTCGAGGTCCTCTCGCAGGAAGGTGTGAACATCCTCATGATCAGCACGTCGGAGATCAAGATTTCCTGTGTCATCGATGAGAAGTACGCCGAACTCGCGATGCGTTCGCTCCATACCGCGTTCGGGCTGGACCAGTCGCCGGCGGGGGATCGAAACTCGAAGTAGAGGATTTCGGCGAGGTGAGTCTCGACAGGTTCGCCCCGCTCCTGGTATCGTTCCCCCTATGGCTCGAAAATCTTTACCATCACGATCTTCGCGAGGCAAGCCAGTCGGCTCTGTGTCGTCCGGCACGCATGCACCTGCCGCCAGGCAGGCAGCGCTGGAAATTTATGACACGACTTTACGGGACGGGGCTCAGGCCGAGGATGTCAGTTTCTCGGCAGAAGACAAGGTTCGGGTCGCCCAACAGTTGGATGGGTTGGGGGTCCAATTCATTGAAGGCGGCTGGCCGGGGGCGAATCCCAAAGACATCGAGTTCTTTCGGATGATCAAGACCGTTCCGTTACAGACCGCGACGGTGGTGGCGTTCGGGGCAACGAGAAAATCGAGCAATACGGTGCAGAAGGACCCGAATATCCGGGCGTTGCTGGAGGCGGAAACCACGATCATTACGCTCTTTGGAAAGACCTGGTCGCTGCACGTGACCGATGCGCTCGGAATTTCCCTGGTAAAGAATCTCGAACTCATCAGCGACTCCGTGGCCCATCTCCGCTCGAAGGGCCGGAGGGTGTTCTATGACGCGGAGCATTTCTTTGACGGATACAAGACGAATCCGGACTACGCGCTGGAGACCATTCGGCAAGCTGTCTTGGCCGGAGCCGAACGGGTGATCCTCTGCGACACGAATGGCGGATCGATGCCCTGGGAAATCAAAGAGATCTGCCAGGTCGTCCGGCGGGAGTGCGCGGTGCCTTTGGGGATTCATGCCCACAACGATTGCGAAATGGCCGTCGCGAATTCGCTGATGGCTATTGAAACCGGTGTGGTGCAAGTGCAGGGGACGATTAACGGGATCGGTGAACGGTGCGGCAACGCCAATCTCTGTTCGATTATTCCCAATCTTGAGCTGAAGATGAACCGCCCTGCGTTGCGAGACCGGTTGAGTCATCTCAAGCAGGTCTCGGGATTCGTGAGCGAGATCGCGAATCTTATGCCCAACAAGCACCAGCCCTATGTGGGAGATTCGGCGTTCGCGCATAAGGGCGGGGTCCATATCCATGCGGTGCTCAAAAATCCTGCGACCTACGAACATGTGGTCCCAGGGTTGGTCGGCAACCGTCAGCGTGTGCTGGTATCGGACGCGGCTGGCCGGAGTGGATTGCTGGAAAAGGTCGAGGCCTATGGAATTAAATTGGACAAGGGCCACGCCAAGTTGCAGGAGTTGATCGATACTTTGAAGGAACGTGAAAGCGAGGGTTACCAGTTTGAGGCAGCGGAGGGCTCCTTTGAGTTGCTCATGCGAAAGGCGATGGGGACGCACAGGCCGGCATTTCAACTCCTGGGTTTTCGGGTCATTGTTGAGAAAAAACACGATCATGGCGCCTCATCGTCGGAGGCGACAGTGATGGTGAAGGTCGGTGAAACGGTGGAACATGCGGCAGCGATTGGCGAGGGTCCGGTCAATGCGCTCGACCATGCGTTGCGAAAGGCATTGGAAAAATTCTATCCGCAACTCCGAGAAGTCAAACTGCTCGACTACAAAGTGCGAGTGCTGTCAGCCAATCGTGGGACTGAGTCCAAAGTCCGGGTATTGATAGAGTCGGGCGACCATAAGGATAAATGGGGCACTGTCGGCGTGTCTGAGAACATCATGGAAGCGAGTTGGCAAGCATTGGCGGATAGTATCGAATACAAGTTGTTGGCCAAGGATAAATGAGCAGGAGGGGATATTCAGTATCTTTCTTCTTGACAGGTCTTATAACCTCACGTAACTTATGGCAAAACTGCTAATCGTTCATGGGGAAATCACAGGCTCATTGTTCGAATAGTTTGTTCGGTTCTCGGAGGGGAAAGCATGCGAAAGGCAGATATCGCAAACGAAATCTACAAGCAGGTCGGTATTTCAAAGAACGAAGCTGCTGATATCGTCGAACTCGTGCTGAATATGTTGAAAGAAGTGTTGCATAAGGGAGAGTCGGTCAAGATTGCCGGATTCGGGAACTTTGTCGTGCGCAGTAAAGGGGCGCGAAAGGGCCGGAACCCTCGGACCGGAGAAGAAATAGGAATCACGCCTCGCCGTGTGGTGACCTTTCGTCCCAGTCAAGTATTTAAGAAGTACGTCAATTCATAGCACATTCAATCACCTTTATTTATCCCACCACGAGGACCGGTCATGGGGAACGAGCCCAGGCTGGGCAGCAAGGTTTTTTACAAAATCGGTGAAGTCAGTCAAATTACCAAGCTGCCGGCTTACGTGTTACGGTTTTGGGAGTCAGAGTTTCCGTTTCTCAAGCCCAAGAAAAGTCGTGGGAATCAACGGCTCTATGTCAGGCAAGAAGTTGAAACGGTATTGGAGATTAAGCGGATGCTCTATGAAGAGGGGCATACCCTTGCAGGCGTCAAGCGATATTGGACCAGGCGAGGCAGGGTTGCAAGCCAGCGGGTGCGCCCCAAGGAACTCGCGCAAAAACTGCGGGGGAACCTCCAGGCCATTCTCAAGGTTTTGGATTCGCATTCTGATTAAAACCGGTCCCGTTGTGTATTCCCAACCAGTTGCATTCCAGCCATTGTCAGGGAGACAATGCGGGAGCCGGTGGAGTTGAAGAGAGCCTGTCGGGGCGTGGCGCAGCCCGGTAGCGTACTCGCTTGGGGTGCGAGTGGTCGGCCGTTCAAATCGGCTCGCCCCGACCAATTTCTTCGAAGGCTAAGGTTGAGGTGAAGGGATAGTACGAGGGCAAAGGAACCAAGCCGTTTCTCCTTCCTCAGCCTCAACCTTAACCTCAGCCTGGTTGCTGGAGCTGCCCTGTGCAGCTCTTTTTGTTCCTGACGACCCATGCGCATTCTGGTTACCAACGATGACGGGATTCACTCGCCTGGTCTGACGGCGCTCGCCAAGGCCTTGTCGAAAGTGGGAGAGGTATGGGTGGTCGCGCCGGATCGTGAGCGGACTGCGGCGGCGCATGCGGTGACGCTGCATAAACCTCTGCGAGTGCAGCAGCGCGGGACGAGGGTCTACGCTGTCAGCGGCACACCGGTCGATTGTGTGAATCTGGCAGTACTGAAGCTGATGCCGGTGCGGCCTAATCTGCTTGTGTCGGGAATCAATCGAGGCGTGAACCTGGGTGACGACGTGTTGTATTCCGGGACTGTCTCGGCAGCGATGGAAGGAACGATTCTCGGTGTCCCTTCCATGGCGGTGTCACAGGAGGGCCAGGATCATTTTCATTTCGACGCTGGGGCTCGATATGCAGTCCGAATCGCACGGTTGATTCTCAAAGAGGGTCTGCCGGATGAAACGCTTGTGAACCTCAATATTCCGAATCGGCCGTTCGGGTCGATCACGGGAGTCCGAGTCACCTGTCTCAGCCGCAGGCGCTTCGATAATCCGATCATTGAAAAGATCGACCCCCATGGCAGAACCTACTATTGGATTGCCGGAACCCGTGTGTCGTGGAGCAGAAGTAAGGATGCAGACCATGAGGCGCTTGAACAGGGAGCGGTGTCTCTCACCCCGATTCATCTCGATACGACGAACCATGGGGCCTTGGATCGATTCCGAACATGGGAGACGGTGAGGCGACCGAATGTACGCCGGGCGGCAGGGTCATCGAAGGCGAAGGGCAGACAGAGGAGCTAGGGCCTTGTGGGGAATCTGATCGAAGCGATCATTACGGAGCTCAGCCGGTTTATCGTGTCGATGATCTCGACCTTCGGCTATACCGGCATTTTCATTACCATGGCCATCGAGAGCGCCTGCATCCCCTTGCCCAGTGAAATCATCATGCCCTTTGCCGGGTATCTCGTGGCGACTGGGCAGTTCACCATGTTGGGTGTGACATTGGCCGGAGCTATCGGGAATGTCGCCGGTTCGATTGTGGCCTACTACGCCGGTGTGTGGGGCGGTCGTCCCTTCGTCGAGCGCTATGGGCCCTATGTGCTGGTGTCGAGAAAAGACATCGAGATGGCGGATCGATGGTTTGCGAAATATGGCGATGCGGCTGTATTTTTCAGCCGGATGCTTCCCGTCGTTCGGACCTTCATCTCGTTGCCGGCCGGCATTGCCAGGGTGAATATTTATCGGTTCATGCTCTACACCTTTCTCGGCGCCTTGCCCTGGTGCTATCTGTTGGCCTATATCGGCGTGAAGATGGGAGAGCAGTGGGAGCATCTGAGGGACTATTTCCATCAGTTCGACATCGTGATCGGCCTCTGCCTGGCGCTCGCCGTGGGTTATTTTCTCTGGTCCCATTGGCCGAAGCGCCGCGTCACTCCGGAGTTATAGCCAGCCATGCTCTCGATCTACAACACCCTCACGGGGGAAAAGGAGTTGTTCCAACCGCTTCAGCCGAAGTCTGTGCGGATGTATGCCTGCGGCGTGACCGTCTACGACTACTGCCATATCGGCCATGCGCGCAGCGCGCTCGTATTCGACGTGATCAGGCGATAT
>CXWL01014086.1_pt1 | contig 23867 bp, 27 predicted proteins | sample 590931 | NCBI WGS metagenome assembly CXWL01 (sample SAMEA3498368, study PRJEB10139) | groundwater metagenome | biome: water well; material: biofilm material | place: Germany | collected 2015-04-27
CTTATTCTGCTGGCCATTTCGTTGTTCATCTCAGAAATTAAAGTGATTAGTCATGGCTTGCTGACAATAGGCGGGGTAGTTTCGCTTTTTCTTGGGGGGCTTATGTTGATTGATACGGTAGACCCAACGCTTCGTGTGTCGATCTCGGTGCTTGTGACCGTTGCGAGTGCCATCGGAGTGACAGCGTTCCTAGTCGTGTTGCTTGTTGCCAAAGCCGCTCGCCACAAGCCGTTTCTTGGGAGTAACGCCCTGATTGGCCAAAAGGGAGAGGTGCGAGCCGATGGTTTTGCCCGCATTGAAGGTGCGTTGTGGAAAATTGAGGCCGAAGAGATACTTCCCGAGGGAACCAAAATTGAAGTTATAGGTGTGGAAAATCTGACATTGAAAGTAAAACGAATCGGATAACTGTTAACATGGAGGGATTGCAGATGGTTGATAGTACTTTCCCGGTCATTGCGGCCCTGATTTTATTTGGGCTGATCATTTTAGTGAACACACTCAAAGTGCTCCGCGAATTCGAACGCGGTGTAATTTTCCGGCTGGGGCGTCTGATCGGCGCCAAGGGTCCGGGGTTGATTGTGTTGATCCCGATTATTGATAAAATGGTGCGGGTTGATCTGCGTGTTATTACTTACGACGTTCCGTCGCAGGACGTCATCACCAAAGACAACGTATCCGTCAAGGTGAATGCCGTTCTCTATTTCCAAATTGTCGACGCCAACAGAGCGATTGTATCGGTCGCCAACTATTTTGAAGCGACTTCACAAATTGCGCAGACAACTCTTCGCTCAGTTTTGGGTCAACTCGAATTGGATGATCTTCTTACGAACCGTGACAAGATCAACGCTGAACTTCAAAAGATTATAGACGCACAAACTGAACCCTGGGGTGTCAAAGTAAGCGTGGTTGAAGTCAAAAATGTCGACCTGCCTCCAGAGATGCAACGCGCGATGGCCAAGCAGGCCGAAGCCGAACGCGAACGCCGCGCCAAAATCATTCACGCCGAGGGCGAAATGCAGGCGTCATCGAAACTTGCCGAGGCCGCCAAGGTGATGGCAACCGCCCCGAACGCCATACAATTAAGGTATTTGCAAACTTTGACAGAAATCGCTACCGAGAAAAATTCCACGATAATATTCCCTGTGCCGATCGATATTCTGGATAGTCTCAGGACGTTCTTGAACAAGTAGCCCCACAGTTAAGGGACTGTTGAAAAAGTCCCCCAGTACGTCATTGCGAGTGTCACGCGCTTCGCGGGACTCCTCACAATCTCGTCTTGCACAACGCAATACAAAGCGAGATCGCGACGCCCTTCGGGCTCGCGATGACAGCAAACGGGCTTTTTCAACAAGCTTATGTTCGTCTATATTTCTCAAGGGTAGGACTTGCGTTATTGCGTAAGACATTGTGGCGCAATATATTATCGTCGTTTTGTGGCGCGATGTGAATATCGGCTATTGTGTGACGAGAGGGAGTAACATCGAGCCAAATATGCAATTTCTGCGAATATTCAACAATCGGGAACTACCACTGTCTTTTGAGTGTAACAAATATGAATGGATTGGTACTATCCTTTGGTGTGTGGCAGGACGAAGCATCCGCCGAAGTTAGCCAAAAAAATATGTTGACACAAGACCTTCAAACTCGTAACTTAGTATCGGACATAGGCAATCCCCACACCCTCACTTGTCGATTGCGGTTTTTGGTCAAACTGCAACAGAAGCAATTGTCGTATTGCGAATAGAAAACGGTTGACTGGAGTCATGGAGTGATTTCAGTATGACCAGAATTCAAACAACTTAGCCCCGTGGGGTGAACCTTGTTGAAACGATTTACTCTCATCTCAGTCATCGCCACCGCGATGTTGGTACCTGCGCTTGTGTTTGGTGCGGCCGGTAAGATCGCGCCTTCAAAAGCAATAGTTACCGAAAACACGGTGACGATCCCGCTTGAGATCACTAATCAGGACGGTCTGTCGGCGGTCGACATGGCTCTGAGCTATTCCGAAGGCGTGACGCTCAAAGAGGTCACGTTTACCGGAACTCGTACTGAATACTTCGACCTGAAGTTATTCAGCATTGACGCGGCCAATCGAACCTTGATCGTTGGATTGATTAACCAGGCAGGGTCGGAGCGGAAGCCCGAGCTTGCGGCTGGCGAAGGTCCAGTGGCTAATCTTGTGTTTACCGTCAACGAACCGTCAGTCTCGAGCATAACGCTTGAAGCGATCAAGATGCGGAACCCCAACCACTCTATGCTGTTCCTGTATCGTGATGCCCAGGTCGACAAGACGATAATCACTAAGGAAGAACCGCAATTCGACCGGGTCAGTGTGGCTCTATCCGGTGTGGCCGTCGAAGGTCTGCCGATCGAATATGCGCTCGAACAGAACTATCCGAACCCGTTCAATCCGAGCACCAAAATCGCGTTCGCTTTGCCGAAAGCCGGTAAAGTCGAAGTCTCCGTGTTCAATGTGTTAGGCCAGGAAGTCAACACCCTGATCAGCGAAGAGATGGGCGCGGGCAATCACACCGTCGAATGGGACGGCCGGAACAACACCGGTGGTTCAGTCTCCAGCGGTATCTATTTCTATAGAATAGTCGCCGGCGATTTCAGCCAGACCAAAAAAATGCTGATGCTCAAGTAAGAAAGCGAAGTACCTAACTTTATCGCACGTTCAATAAAAGCACAGAGAGCCGCGCCATTCGTCATGGTAGCGGCTCTCTTCTTTTATCTAAATATATATAGTGAATTAATTATTTGAGCATGACTGGTTCGAGGTCCGCATCGGTGGCTGGCTTCACCTCAACCACCACGGGCGATTCACTGGATTTCAGTTCTATCCGAACCAATGGCTTATTTCGAGCCGATGTGTACCGGGCAGTGATCATCGCCGCTTTTCGTAGATTGTCTTCGGTCGCCGGGCCGATGAGAAGCGTCACAGGTGAACTAATATCGACAGCTTCCAATAGATGGTGATGCGGAAGTCGATACGCCATAAGTCGGCTATTGTCCTGCTCGTTGCGACCGACAATCACTTTAGTCTGCGGGTTGAGTCGAAAGTGTCTTCCGGCGCGCAGTAAATTCAAATCTTCAAAGGTAATTCGGTCGGTATGGGCTATTAGGTCGCGCAGTCGATTGGAATACCCTTCATCGGTTAACAGGCATCCCGATGCCGGGTTTGGATATTTTTCAAGCCCGAATTCTTTGGCCAGCGCGATTTGGCGGTAGCGGCCGCGTCCTTTGATACTTTCGAGTTTTTCCCTGTCAACCATACCGCTTAATTCCGGTTCAGTCGGAGCCAACAGCTTTGCCGAAAGCGGGCGAAGTACTTTCCCGACCAAATCAGTTTCCTTCAACACAAGACTCAACTTGTCTTTCACCTGTGAAAAAGGCCGTTGACCGAGCACTTCGCCGGTGATGATAAAATCAGCATTGACCATTTCCATGAAATTCTTTGCCTCGGACAGCATGAGGATTCGGCAATCGACGCACACATTCATATTCGAGCCACGGCCGAATTTCGGGTTTTCGACTATTTTGATAAATTTTTGCCCAAGATGCATCAGTTTGACATTAAACCCAAATTTCTGCGAAACCGGATAGGGATTGGAGCCGCAGGATGACCGGTCGCCTAGATCACAGCCAAAATGCGTCATAAATGTAAGGGCGGTGATTTCTATGTCCTGACGGAGCATGAGCAGAACAGCCAAAGCCGAATCAAGCCCGCCTGAAAAAAGGGCAATAGCGTGACCCCGCTTCTGACCGTCGCGGTTGTAAAACTGCTTGGGCGCGATATCCATCGCTGTGAGGTTTGGGTCAATTGCCATAGTAGACTCGCTTGAACTATGTAATATACGCCTTGACGCGTCGCTGTGAAAGCGTATTTTAGCGACAACGACAATGCAGATAATTTGTCATAAGAGACGTAAACCCTTTGGCATCCATCGTTAGTAACATCAACAACGGTTTGAAGAAATTCGCTCTGGAGTTTCAGGGGCTGTTCTTCTTTTCTGGACGTATGCTGGCCGGTCTCTGGGGCAGGCCTTGGTATGCCGCTGAGACGATGGAACAGATGTACCTCATCGGCATCGGCTCGCTGTATTTGGTTGTGTTGACCGGCTTGTCGGCAGGGCAGGGGTTCGCGCTGGCATTCTCCAACGAACTGGCCGATTTCGGAGCCAAAGACTATCTCGGGCGGATCATGGCAATCGCGATCACTCGCGAACTTGGCCCTACACTCACCGGGCTTATGGTAGCCGCTCGGGTAGCGGCTGGAATTACCGCCGAAATAGGCGCCATGAAAGCCAGCAATCAGCTTGACGCAATGGTCGCGTTCGGGATCGACCCAATCAGAAAAATTGCCGTGCCCCGTCTGATTTCGCTCATCATTATGGTCCCGGCTCTGACGATTATCTGCGATGTCATCGCCATTCTTGGTGGCTGGATTATTGCTAATTTCATTGCGCATGTCTCGTCCACAGTGTATTGGACATCCGTGCGCGACCGGCTGGTATTCGGCAATATCTTCATGGGCATTCTCAAGCCGGTTATTTTTTCATTTGTTATCGCGTTTATCGCCTGCTACAAAGGATTCAGCTCCGAGGGAGGCACCAAAGGCGTCGGACGATCTACCACCGATTCGGTGGTGTTGGCATCGGTCTCGATACTGGTGGTCAATTTCTTCCTTACTAAAATTGTCTACACCTGGATTAGGGGATACCTATGATCGAACTTCGCAATGTTGATTTCTCCTATGGTGAGCGCCCTATCTTACGGAATGTCTCGTTCCGTATAGATCAGACCGAATCGGTGGTGATCATGGGGCCGTCTGGTTCGGGGAAATCGACTTTACTTCGACTCATCCTCGGATTAGAGCGGCCACAGCATGGCGAAGTTCTTGTCGACGACGAAAATATCAGCGCAATGCGAGAAAGTCGGAAACGGGAGATTCGCAAACGGATCGGCATGGTCTTTCAGGACGGGGCCTTGTTCGATTCACTAACTGTCGGCGAAAATGTCGGGTACTACCTGCTCGAACACACCAAATTGGAATGGGATGAAATTTCCGATCGAGTCGAACAAATGCTCGGCTTTGTCGGGCTGATCTCTGAGCAAGTGATCGACAAACTCCCCGAACAGTTATCGGGCGGTATGCAACGACGAGTGGCGATCGCCCGAGCGCTTTTGTCCACCAACCCGACTGTCATGTTGTACGACGAACCTACAACCGGGTTAGATCCTCAAGCGACCGAAACCGTACTGTCGCTCATGAATAAGCTGACGCAGGAAAAGCAGATTTCTACTATCGCCGTAACTCACCAGATTGCCGATGCCATGACACTCTCGCGGCGCTTTATTGTCATTCACGAGGGCGAGGTGGCATTCGATGGTAGCACCAACGAACTTCGCGACTGTCCAGACCCGCGTGTTCGCGGGTTTTTGGAACCGTTTAAGGAATCGATGAATCTTGTTATTTCTCAACAATTTTTGAATACTCGATGACGGACGAAAGACTGAACAGGCCGAGCAGTATATGAAACGATCAATTCACGTTAAATGGGGCAATCTACGAGTCGGAATTATGCTCATGTTGGCGCTTGCCGCGTTGGTGTGGGCGTCGTTTGCCGGAAGCGGCACTTCGATTTTTGAAGCAAAAGGCCAATTCATTTGCTACTTCAAGAATGTCAACGGCCTGCTTAAAGGCTCGCCGGTTTGGATGTCCGGTGTTGAAGTCGGCAACGTGAGCGATGTGAAATTTGTCAATCTCGATTCAGTTCGGCAGGTGCAAGTTGTCTGTCGTGTTAAAGAATCAGTCTGGCCGATGTTGACCGAAGACGCTCAGGTTCAGCTTGGCACTATCGGCTTCTTGGGCGACCGATATGTCGAAATTGTTCCCGGTTCCAAAGGTCTGTCTATGATCAAAGAATTGGACATAGTCCCAACCCGTAATGTCGGCGAGGCTGGAGCCATGTTCAAAGAAGGCGAAATGGCGATGAACGAACTCCGCAAACTTGGCGCCAATCTTGACACCATGATGTCGCGCATGAACCGGGGAGAGGGAACGCTTGGCAAAATGGCGCGTGATACCGCTCTCTATGTCAATATCACGCAGTTGACTGCCAATCTGAGTACACTGGCTGAACGCCTCTCTAAGAATCAGGAAAGGTTATTTTCATCGTTCGATAAGACCGCCAACGCCATGGAAGATTTGAGCGGGCGGCTGGCATCCAAGCAGGGGACACTCGGCAAAACCATCGATGACCCGGCCCTGTACAACAATCTGAATTCCACTATCGCACGGCTTGATTCAGTCGCTATGAAACTCAATGATGGCAAGGGCACGGCAGGAATGCTGGTCAACGATACGGCCCTTTATTCACAGACAGTTGATCTGTTGGCCCGAGTGAACAGTTTGGTGAGCGATATCCAAAAAGAACCCCGTAAGTATTTCAAGTTTTCGGTGTTTTGATTTACGCCCTTCGACTCCGCTCAGGGCGACGTCCCGATTTCCGAGGTCTTTGAATGATTATCTAACTGACCTGCGTGTGAAGAAGTACCCCATGCGCATGCAATGATTTGAGTCCCTTCCGTCGTCGGACGTTAGCCGACGACGTCGGGTTGAGCGGAGTCGAAACCCGTAGTTGACTCATAATCAACGCTATTTATTCGAAAAGTGCGTATCATTCCTGCATGATGCAAGGTAACGAAGTTGTTCGAATCTCCCGGCGATCAATGCTTCTTTCTTCTTTCGCGACCAACCTTGATCTGTTTTTCGGCGGTTATTGCTTCATAGAGCGAATCGAACTCTAGGCAGAATGCGATCTTGAACGGGAGCCGACGACACGTGAATCCCTCGGTCGCACCCGATTCATGCTGGGCCATGCGATTCTCTAATTGAGTTGTCGAACCGACATAGTAACTTTCATCTGCGCACTTGAGAATGTAAACAAAGGCGTGTTTTCGTTTAATTTGTTCCCTCCCCTCTACGCTCCCTCCACATTTAGCCCACACTCGTCAACTGCCGGCGGCAGATATCGCAGAATTTTTCTGACTTGCTGTCGATATCGAGCATCATCTGGCTGAAATAATTCACGCATTTGGGATTGCGGCATTCACCCAACTCAAACAAATGCGCTACCTGATGCACTACTTCCTTGTATAGCCGGGGATAAATCTTGCTCTCATCTTCGGGAAGCCCGTAGAACTCTTGTCGAATATGATACAGCGAGACAATAGAAGTCCCCGAAAGCACATCGCAACAACCCATGATATATGTTTCGTCAGGCAGATATAGGTCTTCCTCGCAGATCGCGATTACTTTCTCGCGCGAGTTGGCTTTGGTGCGTTCGATCTTGGAAAGAATGACCTGCGCGTAGTATTGGTTTCGGATGACATTGTATGCCTCTGACGGTAGTTTCATCCCTTTGAGAATATCAATTGAGCGATTGAAAACTGGTCCGATATTGCCGGCTAGCTTGTTGACAAGCATGAAATCAACCTCGCCCATCGGCACCACTACAACTTTTGATTTGAGAATCGACATATACAAATATACTAAGTCTAATCGGCGGTGAAAAATTTAGTATTCTGCCCGGTAGGGGAGACCCTGACTTCGGTTTTGGCGGCGCACTGCGGACACCAGCCGACAAAGGCGGTTCCAGCGGCATTCAGATAGATGCGAGAATAAACATTACAGCACTTGAAGTGCATTCCAATGAACGGCCGTGTAGTTCTATTCTCTTTATTTTCCATCTTGACTACAATATAACATGCCTGGCAGAATTGGGTAGCGTCAAACTGACCGACGAAACGACAGATTACTTGTCTGACCTACAAAACTTGGGCTATGTCTCGAAAAAACGATTGTCCGGGGTAGCCGGCTCTCAAGCAGAAATATTCGGACAAGGTAGAGGCAATATCGGCAAATGAGTTTCTCGTCCCCAAATCAACACCACCTTTTACCTTTGGTCCACAAACCAACAGAGGGACATGCTCCCGGCTATGGTCGGTCGAGGTCTTTATAGTCGGGTCACACCCATGATCGGCGGTGAGTATGAGCAGATCATCCGGTCTCAGAGAGCGAAGGAGATCGCCTAACTGAACGTCGAATTCTTCAAGAGATTTAGCAAAATTAATTTCATCATTCCGGTGACCCCAGAGTTGATCGAAATCAACAAGATTGGCAAATATGAGCGCATGCTCGTGATCGGACTTCACGGCGGAAATAAGTTGCTCCATGACCTCGCTGTTATTTGCAGTCTTGATTGCTTTGCTAATGCCTCGACCGGCAAACAAGTCGTAGATTTTTCCAATAGACAGCACTCTATTTCCTTGTGCGACTAATGAATCTAAGAGCGTATCATTTGGAGGAAAGCGGGAGAAATCCTTCCTATTTGGCGTCCGCGAGAACGCTCCCGGTTCGCCTACAAATGGTCTGGCGATCACACGACCGACATCGTATGGCCCCCGACACAGATTCCGCGCGATTCGGCAGATTTCATATTGTCGCTGGAGCGGATAGAGCGATTCATGCGCCGCGAGTTGAAAAACTGAATCGGCTGAGGTGTATAGTATCAGCGCCCCAGACTCCAAATGGTCTTTTCCGAGTCGATCGATAATTTCGGTGCCACTGGCCGCGACATTGCCTATAGTGCGAACACCCGCCGCGGACTCAAAGTTCGACACCAAATCGGCAGGGAAGCCGTTTGGGAAAACGGGGAAGGGCTGGTCTAAAATTATCCCCGCCAGTTCCCAATGACCGGTCGTTGAGTCTTTCCCTGGAGAATGTTCCACCATTTTCCCAAACGACCCGGTGGGTTGAGAGACAGGTGGCACTCCTTCAATTGGAACGATATTTCCAAGTCCAAGCATCTGGCAGTTTGGCAGTTTCAGCCCGCCTACTGCTCGTGCTACATTCGGGATGGTCGATGATCCAGTGTCGCCATATTTAGCGGCATCGGGAAGTTCGCCTACACCGCAGGCATCAAGAATAAGGATTATCGCACGCTTGTTTGTCATAGCCGAAATGTACGAGATTGAAAGCGAGAGGCAACAAAAACGCCGCACCTAAGGTCGGTGTGATAGGTAATTTTGAACTATGCGAATAGGCCTTACCTTGTGTGTCATTGCGTGACCGCTTCGGGCGAAGCAATCTCGCCCTCGTCCTTAAGTCAAGATAAGAAGGAGAGATTGCTTCGGACACCCGTAGGAGTGACACTCGCAATGACATAGAGTTCTGTGGGCGGCCCCGCTGTGGCGGGGTCTGCCCCATCGAAATCTGGCAGATGGGATTTCCACTGCGCACAAACAAATCTACGGTTTGCTGACCGCTTTGAGGTCGTAAGAAACCTCATAATTGGCATTCACTACATACGGAATCTCTGACCCATTGCGAAGCTTCTTTCGATCGCCCATTAGTGTCCATTTCTCGGTCTGGCTGATCGTAATTCCATCTTTAACGGCATGATACATAACCCCCTCATTCGTGAGTCTATCGGTTCCGTGCCGTTTAAGCGTGTCGCTTGGGCTTGGCGGAAATGGAATAACTATCCGTCCGGAATATCCGATAGCGACACACTCATACCCTTGCCGCTTTTCCACTGCTTTGATTGTGTAATTTGTGGCCACTTGTACTGGAGCGTTATCCACGATGACATCATAAGTCTGTGTCCAAGCGTAACCCACCTGAACAGGTCTGTCCGGAAAAACTGGCGTTCCCTGCCGGAAATATTCTTTCATGTACGCCGTGTTATCTTTGCCCGACTCAGTCGATGAGTACTCGCAATCGACAATCCGTCCGCTTGGAGCAATGTAAATAATCATGTCAGGTGACGATTCGGTCGAATCGGTGACAGTTGAATCTATCCTATTGAGCGAATGATAACTCGCTGTCATTTTTTGCTGAATTTCCCATGTCGTGTCGTCAACCACCCGACGAACCGTATAGGTTATATTAGAGGTAACGGTGGTGACCCGATTAGTCGCAACCGAGTCTCCCTCATGGGAAATAATCGTACCCTTAGATACTTGCTGATAACTCAGAGTTGATCCGGGGGTATATTTGTAACTGAGTTGGTAGGTTGGGGCAGAGGTTCCGCATCCAGCGGCTATCCAACAAACGAGGCAGGTTATCCCTGAGAAAGTGAGGATTTGTTTCACGAACGTACTCCTTGTGCGCTCTAATATACTCGCAACAATCCCGGCAAACAGCTAAAACGGCCGAGCATACCAGGCCCACCGGCCAAAATACTAGCGGTTCCAATTCGACGCTGATCTCCAATCGTCAAGGGGCCGCCATCTGGCAACTCAAACGCATCAATAAGCTGTGCGGATACAATGATCTGGCCAGAAGGCCCATGTAATACCGCCGCAGGTTTATCGTGACGGGATCCCAGTGTCAACGCTGTCGCCAGAAGGGCCACCGATGCCGCCACAGAAAGAATCGATCTCATGAGTGGAGTGGATAAGCGATCAGGCGTGGTAGTTACTGACAGTTCTTCAGAAGCTCTGTCGCTCAGCACTGTCTTGGCCAAGATGCGTTCGTGTGACTTATCCCAAAATCCGTCCCGTGGTTCGCGGGTCGGACGGGAAGACGCAAGCAACTGTTTCAACTGCTGATGTGAGGCTAACTCATCGCGACAGATTTCACAGCTCTGAAGGTGTTCTTCAGCTTGGGTCATTTCGTCGGTCGTCATTTCCCGGTCTAAGTACCGGTCTAACTGTGACCGAAGTTCAAGGCAGGTCATCATTTCTCCTTTCCGGTCAGCCGTCTGGCTAGAATCTTCTTAAGCTTGGTACGGGCGATGTGAAGATTCGATCTGACAGTCGCTTCCGGGCAGTCCAGCATTACCGCAATCTCAGGTTTGGTGTATCCTTCCACGTCGTGAAGGATCGCGGTAAGCTTTTGTCGGGGAGGGAGGGTGTCAAGCGCCAATCGAATCTCCTCCAAAAGTCGCTTGTCATTCAGTAGTTCGCTTGGAGTTCGTACTCTTCGCGATAGTTCCAGTTGGACGTTGGTAGGCAGGTCGGTCAGGTCCTCGGTGACAGTTGCCTGGCCTTTACGTTTTCGCAACAGGTCAATCGCGTAATTCGAAGCTACCCGAATCACAAACGACGTAAAATTTGCTACACCGCCCAGCTCCTTTCGTTTGCGGTAGATGCGGACAAAAGTCTCTTGCAATACTTCGTCGGCATCAAGATGATTCCCAAGCACCTGGTAGGCGAGGTAATAGACTTTCTTCTGAAATCGCGTTACCAGCTCGCTAAACGCGGCATTATCGCCTTGAACGAAGCGTTCTACCAGCGTCGGAATCGCGTCACTACTCATAGTTCATTTGTACCGTTTTAATGACGGTTCAAGCTGGATATTCGTTTAATTGTTGTAATTGAGTTGACGGCGACATCGCCACAGCTTATGCTTGCCCGAAATGAATGTCAATGTATTTTATGACAACGAGTTATGAGGCCTCCGAATCCCCGAAGGGGGATGAGACCACAAATTTTCCGCATTTACAATGAGTAGCACCGAAATACACGCCAATCGATACAAATTCTTCTGGGTAGGGGCCATTGGGACATTTATGGCGACCCTTGATGGGTCCATTCTTAATGTGGCTTTGCCAACTATCTCGGAATCGCTGAACTGCGATATCCATGTTGTCGTTTGGGTTGTCCTGGCTTATTCGCTCACGCTTGTATCGCTGATGCTTCCATTCGGGGCGCTAACACAGATCAAGGGGTATGGCTTCGCGTATAAATTTGGGTATGTCGCATTCATGGTCGGCTCTCTGATTTGTGCTTTCAGTCATTCTATAAGTTTTCTGATTGTGGGGAGAATTGTCCAAGCCACCGGAACCGCTATGTTTGCGGCTCTCGGACCGGGAATGGTTACTATGGTATTTCCCAAAGAAGAAAGGGGAAAAGGGATCGGCCTGATGGTGATGATGGTAGCCGCCGGATTTATGGTTGGGCCTCCGGTGGGCGGTTTGTTACTGAAATTCTTACCGTGGCAATCGTTGTTTCTTATCAACATTCCAATCGGGATATTCGGTCTGTACATGGTGTCGAAATATTTTCGTTTGCTTACTTGGCAACCGAGCAAACGGTCGCTCCCACTGCTTGGGGCTGTCGCCATCTCTTTGACTCTCTTTGCACTCGTATTTGGCCTTAACTCACTTCACAATCATCTACTCACCGACTGGCAGGTATGGCTGGCCGGATTGATTTCAATCGCCGCCTTTGGCTTGTTCATATACGCGGAAACCCGCTCAGAAAATGTTTTGATCGGTCTGACCCTTTTCAAAAATAAGCAGTTTGCCGGAGCGATTGCCGCGCAGGCGGCTCATTTTGTGGCATCATCAGGCCCCTTTGTTCTCATTCCATTCTACCTCGAAAAGGTTCGCAATTTGTCTCCAAGTCAGGTCGGATTGTATCTCGTCATCGTGCCTGTGGCCATGTTCTTATTTGCCCCGTTGGCCGGACGATTGTCGGACAAAATAGGGTATAGGATTCTCACCATTTCGGGGATGATGGGGCTGGCGATAGGTTTGTTTATGCTCTCGCGCCTTGATGTTGACTCCACCGGTTTGTATCTCGCGTTTTCACTAGCCATCGTCGGATTGGGTGTTGGGCTTTTCAGCACGCCAAATTCGTCGGCTATGATGGGCGCGGTGCGGGAAGATCAGCGTGCGATTACCTCAAGCATTCTCGCCACCAACCGAAATATCGGAATGTCAATCGGCGTTGCACTTGCAACTGGTCTCTTTTCCTATTTTCAGTCTGCCTATCAGTCGGTTGGCAACGCTCAGGCGGTTTTTGTCGCCGCCTACCGACCTGTGGCTTATGTCGGTGTTGGGGTGGCTTTGTTAGGGCTTTTGCTTTGTTTGGTGAGAAACGATGCTGTCAAACCGATTGACAGTGTCCAATAGGTAGTGTATCTTCGCCGTTCCTCAAGTTTGGGGCCATAGCTCAGCTGGGAGAGCGCTTGACTGGCAGTCAAGAGGTCGGGAGTTCGATCCTCCCTGGCTCCATTAGTTTTGACCCACACCACAATATTCCGGGCGCAACAATCTTGGCCGCACTCCGTAATGTTAGGTGAAATGATATCTTTATCACCTCGTAATGGAGGACAACCCTCATGAAACCACTCGGCAACATCCTACTTGTTGTACTCGCTCTTTGTATCTTCAACACTGGCGTACAGGCAGGAACTCTCTTAGACGAAAAATTTCCGACCCGCAATCGACTTCAAGTAGTCGGCTTTGAGCTTACCAAACCGGGTGAGATTACTATCAACGCGGCTGGAATTGGTAGCCAACATGCCGACGAACTGATTGCCTTCGGCTGGATTATTGATCACGCCACCCGCAAAGTTGTCTGGGAAATGCAGGGGCAGGAGACCGAAAAATCGTGGGGCAAAAAGTACCTTCGCAAGACCTCCCACGATCAGGTCTTTTCGCGGGGAAAGTATGAGTTGTATTTATTCACTGGTGACGATAACATCTGGTTTTTTGAAGCTGGAACTAAGACCGTAGTCAATATACTAAGCAACCTCTTTTCTGGTTCAAGTCGAGATGTAAAAGAGCAACTCGAAGACTGCTATATTCGTTTAGAATCTGACGATCTCACCACCACCGATATCAAGACATTCGACCCGACTGGCGAAATCCCCGGGGCATTGTTCAAGGCCATTAAACTGGGAGATGATGATTTTGTGGAGCAGGCCTTTGTTATAGACAAACCAATGAATCTGCGAATGTATATGCTCATCGAGGTGCCCTCCGGGTACGAATCGCCGGCGGATTTCGGCTGGGTGATGAACGCAGACACTCGAGAAATGGTCTGGTCGGCCGCCGAAGAACGGTCACAGCGAGCCGGAGGAGGGAAGAAGAACCGCAAAATAGATACCGACGTATTACTCCCTAAAGGCAGTTACATTCTTACTTATGCCACTGATGATTCGCATTCGTATCATAGATTCAACGCCGCCCCGCCCTACGATCCTCTTAATTGGGGAGTAACCGTTCTTCCGGGTACCGACTTTGAACCGACTGCATTCCATCTCACGTCTCTTCCGTCTGACCCTGAACCGCTTATTGACATGACTCAGATTGGTGATAATGAATCATATGAGACTACTTTTCAGCTGTCTAAAGAAGGCACGCTACACATTCGAGCCATCGGTGAAATGGACTCCGACGACGAAGTATTCGCCGACTACAGTTGGATTGAATCGGCCGGTTCCGGAAGAATCGTCTGGGAAATGACCGGCTCCAACACCGAGCACGCCGGTGGAGCGGATAAGAACCGTAAGTTCGACGGTGAAATCACACTCCCGGCCGGAGATTATGTGGTTGCCTGTACTACCGATGGTTCCCATTCTTACGGCAGTTGGAACTCAGGTGGCCCTTGGCTTCCTAAGGGCTGGGGATTGGCGATCTTCCCCGGTAAGGGCTTTGACAAGACGGCATTCAAATCTGTATCTAAAGTGATCGACAACCGTCGTAGTAAATCGACATCCTGGTCGCGTCGACGAGGTGGCTCAGGCAATCGCTGATGGATTTTGTTAGTGGCGGACGTCTCCGTCTGCCACGTTGTCTTAGTAGTCTCCGCTCTGAGGTGAGCAGGGTTCGGTGGCCCACTGTTTGCTGTGGGTTCCTCGCAATAATGAAAGGAACTGCCATGTTCAACAAGCTTCTTCCCCAGCGCATCGACAATACGTATCGCGGTCATAAACTCGCGCTATGGTTCTTTGCGTTGGTTGTATTAGTGAAGACCCTCCAAGGTATAGTAGTCATTTTCAACGGTTACTCTATCGCGATTTCAGCCGACGCCATCCCACTTGACACATACCCAACCGAAGCCGCGCAGACAGTCGTGGCACTTTTCGCGCTCGCTGGGCTATCACGTTTGATAATGTCTTTGCTGTGTGTATTGGCGTTGGTAAGATATCGTAGCGCGATCCCCTTTATGTTTGTACTATTAATCTTCGAATATCTGGCCAGGCATTTGGTTCTCCACTTCAATCCAATTATTCGTACGGAAACAGCGCCAGGATCCGTAGTAAATCTCGTACTCTTTTCTTTGATGGTCGTTGGCCTGGCGCTATCGCTATGGAATAGAAGCAATCCAGCGACGCAGGCCTAACCTACCATTTCCACTGCCCAGACGTCCGGTTGCCCGCCATTTATGGCCTGTTGAAAAAGTCCCCCACTACGTCATTGCGAGTGTCACGCGTCATCCTGAGCTTGTCGAAGGACGCGGGACCGAAGCAATCTCCCTTCTTACTTTGACTTAAGATAGAGTTGAGATTGCTTCGCGTAGTTTATCCTGAGCGAGGCCGAAGGGCTCGCAATGACCACAAGGGAGGTTTTTCAACAAGCCCTTTATGGTGGGGTTCTTAAGTGCCGGACTGCGCCGATGAGGATGTCGCAATCGATGCGGATTTCGATCTACAAGAGAGGAATCTGCAAGTAAAACGCGGCGGATCGATTGTTCGACCAGCCGCGCTCTTGGGAATAGAAAGGTGTTTGCTCAGGAGTGGGGAGCGGTCGGATTCTGCTGACGGTCGCGATATTGTTTCTGCGCTATTACGTAATAAATCAGGAACGCTAGTCCGCCAAATATCAGCATCAGCCCGATCGTGCCGCCGTCGTTCATGTCGTATGGTAAGAATTGGCTAATAAGCGCCGCCGCTCCAATACCGACCAGCGCCATTCCCCATTTGAGGTTGGTCAAGTGGCCGTCTGATTGGCTGCGAGTCCACAGGTACTGCGCCTTTTCATCAACCATTCCCTTTTCAATCAGGCGACTGCGAAGGCGCGTCTCCGCAATCACTCTGATGATACCGATGGTCCCGCCAAAAACGATGAGCACGACGAGTGCATCTTCCATTTGATCCTCCGTTCCCACCGTGCAAGGTGGGGTAACAAGTTCGGTTTGTTTCTTCTGGCTGTAAGACCGACAAGTGAGCCGGTAGGTTGCAGGAGGGCTGGGGGTGCAACCTTTTATCCCGCATACCCGTCTAACAATCATATGGAAACCGGTTTGGACCAATCTCTACCCCTTATCGACGCTGTCTTGGGTGGCAACAAAGCCGCCTACAAGGAACTGGTAGGTCTTCACCGTCGGCTGGTCGAAGTCATAGTCTCTCGGATGATATCCAACGACGAAGATCGCCGGGACCTCTGTCAGGAAGTATTCGTCAAGGTTTATGAGCGACTCGACCAATTCCAGCGCAACTCTAAATTCTCGACTTGGATTGCCCGTGTGGCAATCAACACCTGTTTGAATCACCTCGAAAAGAAACGGGCGCTGTTGTATGAAGACGAAGTCACCGACGAATCAACGGTCGACGATTGCGAGATATCTGCAAGAACTCCAAGCGAATTCACCGATGACCGCCAAGTGGCAGTGAGATTATCCGAAGAGATCGACCGTCTGCCGGTAGTGCAGGGTACGATACTCTCGTTGTATCATCTTCAAGAGATGTCGTACACCGAAATATCAAAGATGATGAGTTTGCCCGAAGGAACGGTGAAGAGCTATCTCTTCAGAGCGCGACAGCTCCTCAAACATCGTCTTTCGACTAAATATTCGCAGGAGGAACTATGCGAATAGAAACCGCCTGCCAATCAACTCTTCGGGAGTTGCTCGATCACGGTTCAATTAGATCTTGCAGAGCGGCGAGGCATCTGCATTCCTGCTCCGATTGTCAGGATCGGCTAATTAGTTATGCACACAGTTGGGCGGCGCTTGGCCATCAGGAAATTGTAACAGATGAAACCCTGGCCGATCGTGTTATGAACCGAATCGATTTGCGGGAACGTCGTTTCCGGCTCGCCATGCAGTTAGGTTACATATTCGCATCGCTCGTTGCATCTGTGATTGTTGTCTTGCTGGCCGGGCCTGAAATCTACAACCGCGCTTTAGTTCCTCTTGGACATTTTCTCACGATCGGAGTAACAACATTGCCGTCATTCGGTAAAACCCTTATCGCATCGCTTGCCCGTTTGTTTTCGGGCGAAGCTTTGCTAGCGGTTGGCGCGGCTATCGCTGTTGTTTGGGTCGGGATGCTCGACAAAATCGTCGGTTTGGTCCGCCCGCTTCGCGCCTGATTTTACCCTAAAACACTGTATTTGACTATGCGGTCGAGCCGAAAAGTTCGCTCTTCCTGTGATTTTTCACAGAACGCGACAATGTAGTGTTGTGTTCCGTGGGACTGGACTTGAATCGGGCGGATGACCCGAATTGAATCAGGAGCCACTGATGATTTATATGCTATTTCCACTCTTGCCCGGTTTTCAATAGCCGAGACGAGGTCCGCATATTGCGCGGGAAGCTCACTTGGTTTTGGCTTCCAATCAGACATTTGGTACACAGAAAACAATCTCCTGAGCGCATCGGTGTCGTCTACAATCGGCAATGTCTTCAGCGCTCTGTGCATAAGACGGCGTACCAAGTGGGCATCAGAAAGTCCGCGATGTTCCTGTGTTTTCGTCAATCTGAATTTCCGTGCCAGCGATATAAGCGAATAAGAAGGCAGGCCCGGATAGAATCGCCGGTAAATATCAACAGTGTCAAGAATCAGATTTGGTGGGAATTCGAACTTCGCCCGGTCAAGTTCATTGCCGATGAACGACATGTCAAACGGGGCGTTATGGGCGACCAGTAGAGAGCCAGAGCCGCAAAACTCCATGAACATTGAAAGCGCCTCAGGGGATTTTGGCGCGTCTACTACCATTTCATCGGTGATGCCGTGAATCTTGATAACTTCGCCGGGTATCTTCCGTTCCGGATCTATCAACGTCTGAAACTCCTCAAATGTATCGGAATCAAGCCGAAATCGGACCGCCGCGATTTCAACCATCCGGTTTGAGAACGCCCAAAGACCGGTCGTTTCGGTGTCAAACGCCACAAAAGTCGAGCGGGTGAGTAGATCATCTCGGACAGATGGTTTCGCCATATCGGGAATCTGCCCAATTTTGAGCCGATTGACAATCCCCTTTTGACGAGTTTTCTTACCCTTGGAGGATTGACGATATGAACTATTTCAGCCAACGACAACTGCTTACTAATCCGGTCAATTCATTTGCCCTGAAATACAACGCTCTCCGCGCCTCTGGTCTTCAGGACGAGTAGATTTCGTCTTTATCTTTGCCCGTCCGTAAGACGGGATATTGCAGAACATCGATAAACGTCTAATGAGAATTATAGAGGAGATTAGCTATGAGCGCCAATGTTGTAGTAATAAACGGACAGAATTTGACAATCGAGCGGCTGGCTTCGGTTTGTCACGAATCGGCTAAAGTAAAAATCGCGCCCAAAGCGCTCGCCGCGGTTAAAGCAAATCGCAAAGTCATCGAAAGAAAAGTCGCCGCGGGGATTCCGATCTATGGAGTGACCACAGGGATCGGCGAATTTGCCCGCATTTCAATTAATGCATCGCAGAGCGCTGAGTTGCAGAAAAGGATTGTCTATTCCCATTCTGCGGCAGTCGGCAAGGAAATCCCCCAGTGTGATGTTCGCGCCGCTATGGTTCTTCGGCTAAATATGCTCTGCAAAGGATACTCCGGAATCAGACCGGTGATAGTGGAAACTCTGGCCTCTATGCTCAATAAGGGAGTGCATCCGGTCATCAATGAAAAGGGGTCGCTCGGGACCTCGGGCGACCTGTCGCCGCTTTCGCAGATGGCCGAGGTAGTCATGGGTGAGGGGAGAGCTATTTACAAAGGAAGGCGGATGAGCGGAGGCGCCGCAATGAAAGCGGCTGGTATCAAACCGATCACGCTCACCTACAAAGAGGGTTTGGGTCTCATCAACGGTACGCAGGCATTTACCGGTGTCGGAGCTCTAGCCATCAATGCCTCGCGCTTACTTGCGAAGAACTCGCTGATTGCCGCCGCCTTTACTGTCGATTGCATAAGCTCAAGCTCCGCCAAATCGGCTTTCGATCCTCGTGTGCATCAGATTCGCAACCATCGAGGACAGCAAGTTGCCGCTGAAAATATTCGGCGGTTGATTGCCGGCACACAGACACTTCCCGGAAATAAAGCCAAAGTGCAAGATGCCTACTCGCTGAGGTGTATTCCGCAAATATTGGGCGCTTCACTTGACACCCTCGATTTTGTCGCTAAAGTTCATCTGTGCGAGATGAACGGTGTTTCCGATAACCCACTCTTTTTCACCAAAGAAGACGAATATCTAGCGGCTGGGAATTTCCACGGTCAGCCAGTTGCGATGACACAGGACTTTCTGGCAATCGCAATTGCAGAATTTGCCTCGCTGGCCGAGCGGCATACCAATCGACTGCTGAACCCTGTCCTCTCCGGTTTGCCTGACTTTTTGGTGGAAGGAAAGGGGCTTAATTCCGGTCTGATGGTGTCGCAGTACACTTCGGCGGCGCTGGTTTCGGAAAATAAAGTGCTGTCGCATCCAGCGGTGGTCGACAATATTTCAGTCTCGGCTGATCAGGAAGACCATGTCTGCATGGGTTCGATATCTGCGATGAAACTAACAGATATCATCCGTAACTCAGAAATAGTAGTGGCGATTCAGTTCATGTGCTGTGCGCAGGCGCTCGATTTTCGCCGTCCGCTTAAAGGCGGCAAGGGCACCGAGGCGGCCTACAAAACGATCCGAGCCAAACTTCGCCGCCTGATCAACGACCGGCCACTATATCCAGATATTAACATTGTAACGGAACTCGTCCGTGATGGCTCTATTGTTGCGGCAGTCGAAAAGGCCATCGGCCCGATTAAGCTTTACTGAAGGGCGGTAGGTCGGGGGGTCGACAACTGGTCGGCCACCTGAAAGAAAATGCGCAGTCGACGCTGAATCCGCTCGACTGCGCTTTGATTGCGTTTCGAAACATCGGAGTCAAGAGATCCATCTGATGTTCGATCGAGTAGCGAGGTTCGTGCATGGAAGTCGTCTCTGAAGATGAATCCCGAATCGATCATCCCGCCGTTGTTGGCATCGTTGATAAAGGCGAAGCCCCCGTCATTTACTTCAAGTAAATTTCGTCCCCAACTGGCGTGCCTGTATTCGTCTCCGAGAATGCCCATCAATGTCGGAAAGACATCGATCTGTCCGCCGACTTCGTTGACTCTCAATGCGGAATCACCAATCAATTTCGGCGCGTAAATCAACATTGGTATCTGAAACCCAAGCGGGTCGAGCAGGTATCTGTCCTCGCCTCGCTTTGTATGATCCGACACGAATACAAAAATTGTCGAGTCAAACGCCGGGTTTTCTTTGAACTGATTCACAAACCGCCCAATCGCCCAGTCGGCGTACAACTGCACATTGTACAACCGTGAGGTATCCGAATTGTCCGTATATCTTTGCACCGACGAATCCGGCAGGTCAAACGGTTCGTGATTTGACAGGGTGAACACGGTCAGATTGAACGGACGGGGGAGAGTGTCGATTGTCGCTACCAGCCGATCAAATACGACATGATCGGGCACACCCCACTTAGCAAATACATATTCTATTCCAAAATAAGCATCATCTAATATGCGGTCATACCCTTTGGTGGTGAGAAATCCCTTCATGTTGTCAAAAACAATATCGCCGCCATACGCAAAGATGCTCTGGTATCCCCGTTCGTGCAGAACTTCAGGCAATGCGATAAACGGATGCGCCGCGTTGTAGCGTGTCATAATCGATCTTCCGGGAAGTGCCGGAAAACTACATAGGGTCGCGCTGATGCCGTAGTTACTCCGAACGCCGTTGGCGTAAAAGTCTGTGAACAAAATGCCGTTATTGGCCAGAGAATCGAAATGGGGAGTGAGATTGCGAGAAAATCCAAGCGATCCAGTCAATCGCGCCGACCAGCTCTCCATAATCACAAGAATGACATTTGCCTTAAATTCCCACTTCGGTGGTGGTTGAGTGGTTTCCCGTAACAGTGAGTTATCCGGCTCAAGCCATCGGTCGTTCGGTTGGGCGAGCATCGCCTGAACCATATCGATTCCGTCAATGAGAGGTATGAAAGGGAATCGTTCGTTCTCCGGCAGATAACTGAGTCGCGGGTCGTTTCCTTCTTCCATAGACGCCCGCCCCAGCGTGTACACACCATTTAAACCGAGTTGATTTACAAACTGGTTATCGCTGAAATACGCGACCGACCAGCCGATTGGCGACAGCCCGGTTCGTCCCCGAATACCCAGAAAAGTTAGCGCAAATGCGATCACAAACCAAACAGGATAGACAAACCAGCTCGCCTCAAACCGTTCCTCGGAGTATTTGCGAATCATCCAGCCGATGACAAGCCATAAAACCACCGTAGTCGCCAGCCATCCAATAATGAACGGATAGAGCATCGGATCGGTGAACACCAGATGCCAAAATGTGTTTCCTTGATTGAAATACTCATATGCCAGAAAATTCAGATGCGTATCAAGATTGTCATAAAAGCGGGCATCGATCAACAAGAGAAGGAAAGAAGATGAAAATGCCAGCGTCACATACGTTCGAACAAACCAGCGGATGGAATCAATCCGAAATGGAATCCAGGGAAGGAGAAGAAGGAGCGGGAGCAAAACCCACAGGACAATAATCGTGTCAAAACGAAATCCAATCAGAAAGGCAGAGGCAATAGTGGCGGCAGAAATTCCAGCAACCTGATCGGCATTAGCCACGAGAAATACGAATCGTCCAAGCTGAAAGACAACTAACCCTGCGAGAAACATCCAAAATAGAAGTCGGAATTGTGGCGGCAGGGTCAATCGATCCAATAGGGAAGCGCGGGGCATCCGTGTAAGAAACAATTCCTATAGTCAGAGTCAAGTATTGATAGCGAATTCAAATCTAACTTCATCCTGAACTCGTCGAATAATACGAGGTCGCGTGAATGAAGCAATCTATCATTGTCATTCATCCTCGACAAATACCGCCGTCCCCCAAACCAAAAGCTCGGCGGCTCCCTGAGCAATGCTGGCCTGGGCAAATCGAATGGTCACAATGGCATTTGCGCCCAACGCCTCGGCCTCAGCAGTCATTCTGTCCAGCGACTGTTCACGCGATTCAGCAATCAGCTTGGTATAATTAGTCACTTCGCCGCCAACGATATTTCGCAGAAAGGCAATAAAATCCTGGCCGATATGCCGCGCCCGAACGGTGTTTCCTTTCACAAGTCCGAGCGTTTTGACTATTCTTTTGCCCTTGATTTCATGGGTGCTTGCCAGAATCACTTTTCGACCTCCGTGTACCGTTCGCGTTTGTAGGCAAATAACCTTTCTCGGACAAGGGATACCAAAAGGATTATCACGCCAATGGAGCCGAGTGTCAAGCCGAACTTGAGCCACATTGGAGCGTTAGGGTCGGCGTATAGATTTGAGAATACTTCAAAGGCGCCAAATACCAGCAGAATGATCGCGCCAACTGAGGCCAGCACCCACCCTGCGCCCCGTTCGATTTTTCGGTACACTGATTGCCAGTACGCATCCCAGACTTCGTCGGGGAGGTCGGCATATTTCATCTGACTGGTTACAAGTTTCAAGCGGTTGAACTCCTTCAATTCCCGTTGCAGTTCCGCATTGGTCGAAAGCTCGCGTTCAAATTCGAACTGTTCAACCTGCGTTAATTCGTTATCTACGTATCCAGCCAGAAGTTGTTTCCACCGTTCATCCATGGTCGCCTCCCATAAGCCCTGCCAGCCGTTTACGCGCGTAATACAACCGAGACATAACCGTACCACGAGGGATAGCCAAAATATCGGCTATTTCGTCATAAGACATATTTCGAAAATGGTAGAGTGTGACAATCTCCCTGTCATCAAAAGGTAATTTTACGAGCGATGCTCTCAGTCGGTCGATTTCTTCCCGCTCGATAAGGGCTTCTTCAGGGGAATCATCCGACGCTACCAAATAGTGAACGTCGTCGATATCAACATTGCGTGATTTTGAGATACTACGACGCTTCAACCATGTCCGCGCCAGATTGGCGATAATTGTATAAAACCAGGGGAGAAACGGCTGGCTGTCTTTGTAGGTTGAGGCCGAACGATAGGCACGTAAAAAGGCCTCCTGCGATATGTCGTAGGCGTCGTCACGATTGCCAACGAGTCCCAGTGCGGTTTGATAAGCCATTCTCTTATGGCGCTCGACTAACAGCTTAAACGCTTTTTTGTCGCCGCTTTTCATACTCTGTATCAACGCTGAATCGGTTGTCATTCCTTCGCCGCTGTCGCCGCCCGACAATCCGGTTTTTGCGGTCCTTTCAGTAGTCATACTGCTGAAACTGCCAGATATTCACCCACAAGTGCAAGCTAATTTTGAGCCAGTTTTTATCAGTTTGAGACTATTCAAAAGCGCGCTTCTGTACGAAAACAAAGCCAGTTGTTTCGTGCGCGGTGGCCGTCCTCGTCCAACGCGTCTTCGGTTGTACCCCAAGCTTGCTGTGGGTCACTTACCTACGACCTGAACAATCCACGATTCGGTCATCTCAGTTCTTTCTTCTCAATGCAAAAAAAACTCACTGATAAGATTCGGATATATATGTTGTTTGGGGGAACCCACAGCAAGCTGTGGGCCACCTGCCGTTCTCTTCCGATCTTCAAAGATGTTTTCAAATCGGATGAGTCCTGGCGGACGCTTGTCCAGCGTCTGGTCAAATCGGAACTATTGCCTGACGATAAGAAGATAATCAAAAGAATTGTGGCGCAGTAGAAACGGGGCGGACGGGTACGTCCGCCTTGCACTTGTGTCAGGGGTGGCGTCGTGCGTCCTGGCTTGACTCTCTCTTGTGAATAAAGAAACCGTCACGCCGGGAGGCATGACGGCACACTTTTGACTTCACCCTGAGCCTGTCGAAGGGTCCGTTATGGACTGCCAGAGGCTTCGACAAGCTCAGCCTGAAGT
>CXWL01086811.1_pt1 | contig 23866 bp, 21 predicted proteins | sample 590931 | NCBI WGS metagenome assembly CXWL01 (sample SAMEA3498368, study PRJEB10139) | groundwater metagenome | biome: water well; material: biofilm material | place: Germany | collected 2015-04-27
GGGGCTTCGACCACTGGCGCCGGAGCCGGCGCTACTTCTGGCGGCGGCGTGTAGACCACTGGCTTGGCGGCCGGACGGCCCAGCTTGTAGACCAGGTTCAGGGTTGCCATGTCGACGTCGCCGCGGCTGCCGAATGCATCCTTGACGCGATAGCGCTCAACCATGCCGCGCATTGCCAGCGCTTCGCTGAACTTGTACTCGAGGCCCAGACCGACCTTGGCGTTCAGCTTGCGCTCGCTCGGGTTAGGATCGGTCAGCGCGAACAGGCGGTTGCCGCTGTAGTGCGAGCTTGCCTTGGCGTAGTTCATGCCGACGGTGCCCAGTACCGAGAAACGCTGCGACAGCGGCAACTGGCCGACCAGGTCGAGGTTGACGCCGCGGAAGCGGATGTCGCCGTTGAGCACGCCGCCACCGGTGGTGGTTGCATTGAAGCTAGACTTGCCGAGGTCGAACAGCCCGCCTTCGATCGCGAAGTACTGGTTCAGTTGCTTGCCGACGTACAGTTTGCCGCCGGTGCTCTTACGGTCGGTGCTGTAGCTGGTGATGACGGCGCCGTTCGCGCTCAGGCCGTTTTTCAGGTTGGCGTCGTCGATGTTTGCGCGCGACTTGCCCAGGCCGGCGCCGATGTACCATGCGCTGTTAGCCCAGTCAGGATTGATGAAAGTATCGTCAGCGGCGAAGGCAAGCTGGCCCGACAGGATGGCGGCTGCGACAGCGGTCAGCGTTCCGATTTTTTTGGCGAATTTCATGGCGTTTGTTCTCTTTTCTTGGTAGATGTGGATGTGGTGTTTGCGTGGCCGTTCGATGTTGCCGCTCAGCCATTGGTATCCACTATTACCCGATCAGCATGAAGGTTCTGTTCGTTAGCGCTCATAAGGAAAGAACACGAAGAATTATTCAAATAAACAACATCTGAAGCGTCGGCAAAATACAACAGCGCCGGCGAGGTGCGCGATCTTCAGGCCCGACCCGGGCGTCCTGTCTGATGAACTTTGCACGGAGGCGTGCCCGATGGTGACGGCGACTTTCCGGTTTTACGATGAACTCAACGACTTCCTGGCGCCCGCGCGGCGCCAGCGAACCTTCGCGGCGCGGTGCGCGCAAGCGGCCACCACCAAACACATGATCGAGGCGCTGGGAGTGCCGCATACCGAAGTCGAACTGATCCTCGTCAACGGCACGCCCGCCGGGTTCGACCAGTTGCTGTGCGATGGCGACCGGGTCGCGGTCTATCCGCCCTTTGCCATGTTGGAGGTGGGCGCGCTGGCGCGCCTGCGAGCGCCGCGTTCGACCGNNTTGTATGACAACAACATCGACGATGACGAGATCGAGGCGTTCGCCGTCGCCGATGCGCGCACCGTGCTGACGCGCGACCGCGAACTGCTCAAGCGGCGCCTGATCCTGCATGGCCGCTACGTCCACACGCTGCGCCCCGCCGCGCAGCTGGTCGAGGTGATCGGACGCCTCGGCCTGCGCGCCAGCGCGGCGCCGTTCACCCTGTGCCTCCATTGCAATGCGCCGCTGCGGACCGTCGACAAGGCGCTGGTGCTCGATCGGCTCCCCGCCGCGGTGCGCGCCCATCACGACCGATTCAGCACCTGCGACCTGTGCCATCGGGTGTACTGGAAAGGCTCGCACTGGAAGCGCATGGCGGCGCTGATGGAGGCGTCGTTCGGCCCGCCGCCTCAGGCCCCGGCGCGCTAGCCCCGTTCCATCGCCACGCGCTGGTTTTCGAACACCGCGTCGGCTTGCCGGACAGCCAGCCCTGATAGGCCATGCGGCCGCAGCAAGTCGGCGCGTCAGCCCGGACGGGTCGGCGCCGCCGCCGCGTCGCCGACCACGGTGTTCCATTGGCGCACCTTCCAGGAGACCACCAGTCCCTTCGCCACGTAGGGATCGGCCCTGGCGAAGCGCTCCGCCGCGTCGGCCGAATCGCCCTCGAACATCAGCATCGCCGTGTCGGCCGGATCGGCCAGCGCGCCGGCCAGCACCAGNNAAGGGCTACAAAAAGCGGTCGAGGATCTTGCGGCTGTGCTTGTCGATGGTGAACATGTTGCGCACCAGGTAGTGGATGCCGTGGTTGTCGGCCACCAGCAGCGAGGCGTCGCCGATGCGCCGGATGTCGCCCTCGTCCTTGAGCACGAACTCGGTGTCGCCGCGGTCGGTCTTGACGAACCAGGTGCACGGCGTGGCGTAGCTGCTGACGCTGGCGATGTGGGCGATCTCGGGCATGAACTCGCGCCCGTCCAGCTCGTCCTGGAGCAGCGCGCCGATGGCGGCCGGCAGGCCGGCAAGGTCGTCGATCCACGCCACTTCCTTGCCGTCGTGTAGCACCAGCGAGATGCCCTGCCCGGGCGACTGGATCGGGAACGCGCGCACCGGCGCGACGCCCAGGTGCACCTGGCCGTCTTCGGTGGTCAGTACCAGCGCGCCGAAGCTGTCGCGGCTTAATTGGAATGTGCTTGTCGCCATCGCTTATGAATCCTTGTCGCTGTCGTCCATGTCGGTGTCGACGTTGCGCGCCTGCGCTTCGTACAGCCGGTAGTAGGCGCCTTCGCGCGCCATCAGTTCGTCGTGGCTGCCCTGCTCGACCACCATCCCGCGGTCGAGCACCACCAGCCGGTCGGCCCGGTGCAAGGTCGACAGCCGGTGCGCGATCGCGATCGTGGTGCGGCCCTGCACCAGGTTGTCGAGCGCCTTCTGGATCTCCTTTTCGGTCTCCGAATCGACCGACGAGGTGGCCTCGTCCATGATCAGGATGCGCGGGTCGATCAGCAGCGCCCGCGCGATCGAGATGCGCTGGCGTTCGCCGCCGGACAGGCCCTGGCCGCGCTCGCCCACCATCGAGTCGTAGCCTTGCGGCAGGCGCAGGATGAATTCGTGCGCATGCGCGGCGCGCGCCGAGGCGATGATGTCTTCGCGGCTGGCGCCCGGCTTGCCGTAGGCGATGTTCTCGGCGATGGTGCCGAAGAACAGGAACGGCTCCTGCAGCACCAGGCCGATGTTGCGGCGGTAGTCGGACACGGCGAACGAGCGGATGTCGACCCCGTCGAGCAGGATCGCGCCTTCCGACACGTCGTAGAAGCGGCAGATCAGGTTGACCAGGGTGCTCTTGCCGGAACCGCTGTGGCCGACCAGACCGACGAATTCGCCGGCCTTGATGTTGAGCGTGATGCCGCGGTTGACCGCCCGGTTGCCGTAGCGGAAGCCGACTTCGCGCAGGTCGATGCGCCCTTCGATCTTGTCGAGCCTGACCGGATCGACCGGCTCCGGCACGCTCGACACATGGTCGAGGATGTCGAAGATGCGCTTGGCCGCGGAGGCCGATTTCTGGGTCACCGAGACGATCCGGCTCATCGAATCGAGGCGGCCGTAAAAGCGGCTGCTGTAGGTGATGAACAGGGTCAGCACGCCGACCGTGATGTCGCCCTTCGAGACCAGCCAGATGCCGAACACCCACACCACCAGCAGTCCGAGTTCGGTCAGGAACGACACCGTCGGCGAGAACAGCGACCACACCTTGTTGAGCTTGTCGTTGACCGCCAGGTTGTGCCGGTTCGCTTCGCGGAAGCGGTTGGCCTCGCGCTTTTCCTGGGCAAACGCCTTGACCACGCGGATGCCGGGGATCGTGTCGGCCAGCACGTTGGTCACTTCGCCCCAGACCCGGTCGATCTTCTCGAAGCCGGTGCGCAGGCGGTCGCGCACGATGTGGATCATCCAGGCGATGAACGGCAGCGGCACCAAGGTGATGACGGCCAGCATCGGGTTGATCGAACACAGGATCACGCCGGTCATGATGATCATCAGCACGTCGGAGGCGAAGTCGAGCAGGTGCAGCGACAGGAACACGCAGATCCGGTCGCTGCCGCTGCCGATGCGCGACATCAGGTCGCCGGTGCGCTTGCCGCCGAAAAATTCGAGCGACAGTTTCATCAGGTGCTCGTAGGTGGCCGAGCGCAGGTCGGCGCCCATCCGTTCCGACACCAGCGCCAGGATGTAGGTCTTGGCCCAGCCCAGCACCCAGGCCAGCACCGCCGAGCCGAGCAGGCCGGACATGTACAGCCACACCAGGTCCTGGTCGACCGGCTGGCCGTTCTGGAACGGGATCAGCACGTTGTCCATCAGCGGCATGGTCAGGTACGGCGGGATCATGTGCGCCGCCGTGCTGGCGAGCATCAGGAAAAAGCCCAGCGCCAGCTGGCCGCGGTAGGGCCTGGCGAAGCGCCACAGGCGCAGCAGGGTCCAGGTCGACGGCGGGGTGTACAGCACCTTGGTGCAGATCGGGCATTCTTCCTGGTCCGGCTCGAGCGGCGCCTTGCAGCTCGGGCAGATGTTCTGCTCGGCTTGCTGCACGGGGCGCCCGCTGAGGTGGCTTTCCAGCTGCTCGCGGAACTGGTCGAGCACGCGGATCGCCTGCAGGTTCTGGCCCAGCGTGAAACGCCATGCCGCCAGCCGGCCCTGCTGGTCGACCAGCTCGAGGTGGCCGACGCCGGCATGATCGTGGTGTTTCAATTGCAGGCCGGGCCGGTAGGCCCAGTCGCGCCACTCCGATTCGCCCGGCGCGCGGGTCAGCAGGCGGCGTTCGGTGACGACCACGATGCCCTTCGTGAAACGCAATTTCGCATCGAGGTCAACCTCAACGCTACTTAAAACGTTTTCCCCGTGTAAAAGTTTTTTCTCGACGTCGGACTGCCAGTGCTCAGGCAGGAAACTGGCAAGCGCCGTCGGGGAAACAAGTTGTTGAGTTGTCATCGTCATGCCGCCCGTTACAGGCAAGGATTCTCGGAAAATGGGGAAAGGCGCGGTGGCCCGAATGATTCTCACCGATGAACTGTTGCAGATAGGTTCCGCAGGAGTATGGCGCTGCAGGGCTGGAAGCAATCTACGCTATTCTAGCGGAGCTGCCCGAGGGCGTATCCAGACTGGCAGAAATCGGTTCGGCGCGGTAAGCTTCGTTCCGGCAAGTATACAACATGATGCGCTTCAGGAAAGCCCCGGCTTTCCTCCGGTGCAGCGAGATGCAGTCAAACACAGGCAAAGCCTTACAACGGTCGACGCGTGCCAAGAACTCCGCGGCTGTTATCAAGAAATTATTTACATGATAAAGAAGAAAGACCTAGGTTTTCTCCGTGTGACGCATTTGCGCGGCCCCAACATCTGGACCTACCGCCCGGTGATCGAAGTGGTGGTCGATATCGGCGCGCTCGAAGACTTTCCCTCGAATACTTTGCCCGGCCTGTACGAGCGGCTGGTGGAATGGCTGCCCGGCCTGGTGGTGCACCGCTGCGGCGTGGGCGAACACGGCGGCTTCCTCGAGCGCCTGCGCGAGGGCACCTGGGCCGGCCACATCCTCGAGCACGTGGTGCTCGAATTGCAGAACCTGGCCGGCATGCGCACCGGTTTCGGCAAGACCCGTTCGACCGGCGAGACCGGCATCTACAAGATGGCGTTCCGCACCCGCGAAGAGCATGTCGGGCGCGCCGCGCTGGCTGCCGGCCGCGAGCTGCTGCTGGCCGCGATCGACGACACCCCGTACGACCTGGCCGCGCAAGTGGCGATCCTGAAGGACCTGGTCGACCAACACTGCCTGGGCCCGTCCACCGCGCACATCGTCGAAGCGGCCACCGAGCGCAAGATCCCGTCGATCCGCCTGACCGACGGCAACCTGGTCCAGCTGGGCCATGGCGCCGCGCAGCGCCGCATCTGGACCGCGGAAACCGACCGCACCAGCGCCATCGCCGAGAGCATCGCCAGCGACAAGGACCTGACCAAGTCGCTGCTGAAGTCGTGCGGCGTGCCGGTGCCCGAGGGCAGCCTGGTGCGCAGCGCCGAAGAAGCATGGGAAGAAGCGCAGGACATCGGCCTGCCGGTGGTCGTCAAGCCGTATGACGGCAACCACGGCCGCGGCGTCTCGCTGAACCTGATGACCGAGGCCGACGTGGTCGCGGCCTACCACCTGGCCAGCCGCAAAGGCGACAGCAAGAGCGTGATCGTCGAACGCTACATCACCGGCGACGAACACCGCATCCTGGTGGTCGGCAAACAGGTGGTGGCCGTGGCCAAGGGCGAATCGCTGTGGGTTACCGGCGACGGCACCTCGAACGTCATCGAACTGGTGGACCGCCAGATCAACACCGACCCGCGCCGCGGCAGCGGCGAGGATTCGCCGCTGAACGCGCTGGCGCCGGAAAATGGCGCCGAGATCATCCTCGAACTGGAACGCCAGGGCATGACCGCCTGGTCGGTCCCGCAGGATGGCCAGAAAGTGCTGATCCAGCCGAACGGCAACGTCGCGTTCGACGTCACCGACACGATCCATCCGTCGGTCGCGCATGCGGCCGCGCTGGCCGCGCGCGTGGTCGGCCTCGACATCGCCGGCGTCGACCTGGTGTGCGAGGACATCACCCGTCCGCTCGAAGAACAGCGCGGCGCGATCATCGAAGTCAACGCCAGCCCCGGACTGCTGGCGCACCTGAAGCCGGCCAACGGCGAAGCGCGCCCGGTCGGCACCGCGATCATCGCGCACCTGTTCGAGCCCGAGGAGGACGGCCGCATCCCGCTGGTCGGGGTCACCGGCACCCTGGGCACCAGCCTGATCGCGCGGCTGGTCGGCTGCCTGGTCAACCTGACCGGCGTGCACGTCGGCGTGGTCAGCGGCCAGGGCATGTACCTGGACCAGCGCCGGGTCGTCAGCGGCGACTGCATCAAGTGGGAAACCGGCCAGCGCCTGCTGATCAACCGCACCCTCAAGACCGCGGTCTTCGAGAGCAACGCGCGGATGATCCTGAGCGAAGGCCTGGCCTACGACAAATGCCAGGTCGGCATCGTGACCGACATGGAAGGCGTCGCCGACCTCGCGGAATTCTATATCCGCGATGCGGACGACATGGCCAACGTGATCCGCACCCAGGTCGACGTGATCCTGCCGCATGGCGTGGCGGTGCTCAACGCCGAGAACGAGGCGGTGGCCGAACTGGCCGAGCTGTGCGACGGCAAGGTGATTTTCTACGCGGTCGATCCGGACAACGCAGTGGTGGCGCGCCACCGCGCGGCCGGCGAGCGCACGGTGTTCGTGCGCGCCGACGCCATCGTGCTGGCCGAAGGCGCCTCGGAGACCGCCCTGCTGCCGCTGGCGGCATTGAAGAGCGCGACCGCGAAGTATCCGGCCAGCGTGCTGGCCGCGGTGGCCGCGGCGTGGGCGCTCGACGTCGCCCCCGAACTGCTTGCCGCCGGCCTGCGCACCTTCGACGCGACCCCGAAGCCATCGGCTCATTAATGAATCAGGCCTGGCGCAAGGCGCCGGGTCGTGGGCCGCATCGGCCCACCAACCAGGATTAACGGTTTATGCAAGTATCACGCGTACGGGCGCTGCGAGGCCCCAACCTCTGGAGTCACCACACCTCGGTGGAGGCGATCGTGTCCTGCACCCCGGACGAAGAATGCGTCGGCAACCTCGCCGGTTTCGAAACCCGCCTGCGCGCGCGCTTCCCTGCCCTGTCGCCGCTGCAGCCGACCGGCCATGACGACACCATCCCGATGGCCCACGTGTTCGAACTGGCCGCGCTGGACCTGCAGGCCCAGGCCGGCTGCCCGGTGACCTTCAGCCGCACCACCTCCACGCTCGAGCAAGGCATCTTCCAGGTCGTGGTCGAGTACTCGGAAGAAGCGGTCGGGCGCCTGGCCCTGGAACTGGCCGAGCAGCTGGTGCGCGCCGCCGCCGCCGACACCCCGTTCGACCTCGACGCCGCCCTCGCGCAACTGCGCGAGCTCGACGAAGACGTGCGCCTCGGACCGTCCACCGGTGCGATCGTGCAGGCCGCCGTGGCGCGCAATATCCCGTTCCGCCGCCTGACCGACGGCAGCCTGGTGGCGTTCGGCTGGGGCAGCCGCCAGCGCAAGATCCAGGCCGCCGAAATGGACCGCACCGGCGCCATCGCCGAGTCGATCGCGCAAGACAAGGAACTGACCAAGAAGCTGCTCGACGCGGCCGGCGTGCCGGTGCCGCACGGGCGCGTCGCGCTCGACGCCGACGATGCGTGGGCCGCGGCGCTGGAAATCGGACTGCCGGTGGTGATCAAGCCGAAGGACGGCAACCAGGGCAAGGGCGTGACGGTCAACATCACGACCCGCGAACAGATGCGCGCAGGCTTTGCGGCCGCCTCCGAATTCCGCGACGATATCCTGGTCGAGCGCTATTTGCCGGGCAACGACTTCCGCCTGCTGGTGGTCGGCGGCAAGCTGGTCGCCGCCGCGCGCCGCGACCCGCCGCAAGTGATCGGCGACGGCGTGAAATCGGTACGCGAGCTGGTCGACCAGGTCAACCTCGATCCGCGCCGCGGCAACGGCCATTCGACCTCGCTGACCAAGATCCGCTTCGACGATATCGCGCTGGCCAGCCTGGCCGCGCAAGGCTATGTGGCCGAGTCGGTGCCGCCGCGCGGGCGCCGCGTGATCCTGCGCAATAACGCCAACCTGTCGACCGGCGGCGCCGCCACCGACGTCACCGACGACGTCCATCCGGAAGTGGCCGCGCGCGCGGTCGCCGCCGCGCACATGGTCGGGCTGGACATTTGCGGCGTCGACCTGGTGTGCGACAGCGTGTTGAAACCAATCGAAGAGCAAGGCGGCGGCGTGGTCGAAGTGAACGCCGCGCCTGGCCTGCGGATGCACCTGTCGCCGTCGTTCGGCAAGGGCCGCGCGGTGGGTGAAGCGATCATCGCGTCGATGTTCGAGGATGGCGACGACGGCCGCATCCCGGTGGTCGCCGTCACCGGCACCAACGGCAAGACCACCACGGTGCGCCTGATCGCCCACCTGCTCACCGCCGGCGGACTGCGCACCGGCATGACCAACACCGACGGCGTCTACATCGAAGGTCGCCGCATCGACAGCGGCGACTGCAGCGGTCCGCGCAGCGCGCGCAACGTGCTGCTGCACCCCGACGTCGACGCCGCCGTGTTCGAAACGGCGCGCGGCGGCCTGCTGCGCGAAGGCCTGGCCTTCGACCGCTGCCAGGTCGCCGTGGTCACCAACATCGGCTCGGGCGACCACCTGGGCCTGAACTACATCACCACGCTGGAAGACCTCGCGGTGCTCAAGCGCGTGATCGTGCAGAACGTGTCCGACAGCGGCATGGCGGTGCTCAACGCCGCCGATCCGGTGGTGGTCGGCATGGCCGACAACTGCCGCGGCGCGGTCACCTTCTTTACCGCCGACGCGCAGCATCCGGTGATGTCGATGCACCGCGCGCGCGGCCAGCGCGTGGTCTACGTCGACAACGGACAGCTGGTCGCGGCGCAGGGCAAGACCGTGCACAAGGTCGCTCTGTCGGAGGTGCCGATCACGCGCAACGGCAGCATCGGCTTCCAGGTCGATAACGTGATGGCGTCGGTGGCGGCGGCGTGGGCCGTCGGCATCTCGTGGGAATCGATCTGCGCGGGCCTGAAGTCGTTCGCCGGCGAGAGCGACAACGCGCCGGGACGCTTCAATGTGTTCGACTACCGCGGCGCCACCGTGATCGCCGATTACGGCCACAACCCGGACGCGATCCTGGCGCTGGTCGGCGCGGTCGAAAGCATGCCGGCCAAGCGGCGCTCGGTGGTGATCAGCGGCGCCGGCGACCGGCGCGACCAGGACATCCGCCAGCAGACCGAGATCCTCGGCGCTGCGTTCGACGACGTGCTGCTGTACCAGGACCAGTGCCAGCGCGGCCGCGAAGACGGCGAAGTCGTCCGGCTGCTGCGCGAAGGCCTGGCCGGCGCGCAACGCACCACGCATGTCGACGAAATCAACGGCGAATTCGTCGCGATCGACACCGCGCTGGCGCGCTTGTCGGCAGGCGATTTGTGCCTGATCCTGATCGACCAGGTCGACGAGGCGCTGGCGCACATCGCGGCGCGCATCGCGCAAGGTTGAACCGCACGCGAGATCGCCACGGCTTGGCCGCGGGAGTAAGATGGCGGTGGAAGTACGCGATCTCGATACGGGAATTGATCACATGAGCGATCCTGATGTTCGTTGGAAACAGCGCTTTGAGAATTATGGAAAAGCGCTCGCCCAGCTCAGCGAAGCGGACGAACTGCGTCGCCAACGTCCCCTCTCGCGGCTTGAGAACCAGGGATTGATCAAAGCTTTCGAATTTACCTACGAACTGGGATGGAACACGCTGAAGGACTATTTGGCGTTCCAGGGAATCCCCGACTTGATTGGTTCGAGAGACACGTCGCGCGAGGCGTTCAAACGCCAACTCATCACTGATGGCGAGGGGTGGATGATGATGCTAACTGACAGGAATCGCAGTTCGCACACATATGACCAGGCCACTGCGGACGACATTGTCGAGCATATTCACGGCCGCTATATGGACTTGCTTCGTCAGTTGGCGACCATTCTCGAGACCCGTCTTGAGGACGACTGATGCAAGCAAGCGCCGGAAATTTTGGCTTGTCCCCGACGATCGTCGCGATGATCGGGAGTGTTTTCTCCCGCTATCCGCAGGTGACCGAGGTGCGGCTATACGGGTCGCGCGCCAAGGGTAATTTTGGGGACGGCTCGGACATTGATTTGTCGATCATGGACAAAGACGTAACGGCTGGCCAAATGATGCAAATCGAAAACGATATCGACGAGTTGCCCTCCCCTTACGCGATTGACCTGACCCTTTTCCACCGCATCGACAATCCTGCGTTGGTCGAACACATCCTTCGCATTGGGAAAGTTTTTTACAGCGCGCCAAATCTTGCCTGACTGGTGCGGGCGGCTTTGCGTCCTTGAGCGGCTACGCTTGGGATCGCTCAGCATCTTTGCCTGCCGCCCGAACCATCCTGAAGAATGGATCGCCCCACGATTTCCCGTCAGGCGCGCGGGAGAATCGCGCGGTGCGACGTGCCGCCGAACAGACAGTCGCGTGCGGCAAAATATTCCGTTACGGCGCACAATTGAAACACCGAGCATTTCACGAGGAGTTCATCATGGACGACACAGACGACCCACTCAGGCGCGGTGCGGCGCAATACATGAATGCGGCAGCGCGGCTTGAGCAGCCTTTGGGGGCATTGGCGGAATCGATGGACGAAATCGAACGGGTAGCGGCGCAAATATCGCACTCGACCTACATGGCGCAAGTAGTGGCGGACCGGGCCAAATGGCACAAATTGCAGACCATGACGCAGCCGGAACTCACCTTGGCGGCAAACCTTGCCGATCCGGACGCGACGCGGCAACTGATGCAGTTGCTGGCGCCCTCGCTGGTTTTTCCCGCAGCCACTCCCATGCAAATCGACCTCAGCGGCGAAGCGCTGCACCGCGCGCGCCAGGTTGCCGAATTGCACAAGGAAAACCTGCGCAAGCTCATCACCGCGGAAATCCGGCGCGTCGACACGCCGGGCGACATCGAATAGGGCCGGCGCGAGCGCCGATCCGCCCGCAGGATGATCGATTCGACCGGCCGTCCGCGCCCGGCCCGCGGCGCGGCTGTCGTTGCCGATCGAATGGCGCCCCTTACGACAGCATCGGATCGTTCAAGGAGTTACCGGAATTGCCAGTGGCTTTACATGAAGCGTCCGGACCGACGGGTCGGCGACGAGCATTACGCGCTGCGCGAAAGCGGCCTCGACATTTATTTCGACAACTTCGGCGGCATGGTCACCGATGCCGTGGTTCCGCTCATTAACCTGCGTGCGCGGATCATCATTTGCGGCGCAATCGCGCAATACGATGGCGGCCTCGACACGCCGGACCTGGCGCCGCGGTTCTTGCAGCACATGCTGTTCAAGCGCGCGACGATCCAGGGCATCCTGGCGCGCGACTACGCGAACCGGATGGACGAGATGGTGAACACCGTCGCGCCGTGGGTTCGACGCGGAGAGATTGTTCACCAGGAAACCTACGTCGATGGCTTCGACCTTTGCCGGCCGCGCTGAACAGTCTGTTCGAAGGCAAGAGTGACGGCCCGGGCACGTTCCACGCTGAAAATTGTCGGGAATCCTTACACCCTCGCGCCCGGCGCGCGAGGGTCGCAGCATCGCTACGACCTCATCCCGGCGAATGAAAAATCGACGCCGGGATCGCGCCCCGAAACAATGTCGGCAATGGCGCGGCCCGATCCGCACCCCATCGTCCAGCCTAGCGTGCCATGGCCGGTATTCAGATACAGGTTGGAGTAGCGCGTCTTGCCGATGTACGGGACGTTGGAAGGCGTGAGCGGGCGCAAGCCGGCCCAGTAGTCCGGACTGTCGTAATCGCACGCATCCGGAAACAACTCCCTCACCCGCCGCGTGATCGCCGCGCAGCGCAGCGGATTCAGTGCGCGCGAATAGCCATTCAGTTCGCAGGTCCCCGCCACCCGCAGCCGCGACCCAAGCCGCGACAGCACCAGCTTGTGGCCGTCGTCCGTCAGCGACACGGTGGGGGCGGCATCCGGATCGCGCACCGGATACGTGGCCGAGTAGCCCTTGCCGGGATAGATCAGCAACCGGATTCCCAGCGGCGCCAGCAGCGCAGCCGAAAAACTGCCGAGCGCGATCACGACGGCGTCCGCCTTCAGCGCCTTGTGCCGGCCTTCGCCGTCGATGATTTCCACGCCGCTCACCTTGCCGCCTTCGGTCAACAGGCGCGTGACGGTCGTGCTGTAGCGGTAATCGATACCGGCGGCGCTGCCCAGGCGCGCCAGCCCGGACGTGAACTGGTGGACGTCGCCCGATTCATCGCTGGCGGTGAAGTCGCCGCCCACCAGCTTCGCGCGCACCCCGGCCAGCGCCGGTTCGATCCGCACCACTTCGTCGGCGCCGATCGACACGCGCGGACAGCCAAGCGCGCGCATGGCCGCCGCTGCGTGGCACGACTTGTCGAACTCCTCCTGATCGGTATAAAAATGCAGGATGCCGCGCGCCAGGCTGTCGTACGCGATCCCCGTTTCGGCCCGCAAGGACTGCAAACTCTGGCGGCTGTATTCGGCGATGGCGACGATCTGGCGCAAGTTGGCGGCGACCCGCGCCGGCAGGCATTCGCGCACGAAGCGGAGGCACCAGCGCCATTGCAGCGGATCGGCGCGCAGGCGAAACAGCAGCGGCGCGTCTTCGCGGCCAAGCCCGCGCAGCACCTTGAGCAAGGTGGCCGGATTGGCCCACGGCTGCGCATGCGACACCGAAATCTGGCAGCCGTTCGCGAAGCTGGTTTCCAGCGCGGGGCCAGGCTGGCGTTCGAGCACGGTCACCTCATGCCCGGCTCGCCGCAAGTACCATGCCGACGCGGTGCCGACTACGCCCGCGCCCAGTACGATCACATTCATCGGCCTGGAAACAAGTGGGCGAATTCTTGCGCCGCCACGTCGATCATCGGCGCTCCGTACACGCTGCTGATCGCCGCGACCATGTCGGCGCCGCGGGCGACCAGCGGGGCCGCGTTGGCCGGCGTCATCCCGCCGATCACCACGCAGGGGAGCGCGATTTCGCCTTTCGCCCAGCTGACGATATCGGGCGACGTGGTCACCGGATATTGCTTGACCCTGGACGGGTAGAATCCGCCGAACGCCAGATAGCTTGCGCCATTCGCGCTGGCGTCGCGCGCCAGTTGCATGTCGCCGTAGCAGGATGCGCCGACTATCCTGGCGCCGCCGAGCGCCTTGCGCGCCGCGGCCACGGAGGCGTCGGTGCCGCCCACGTGCACGCCGTCGGCGCCGAGTTCCAGGCACAGGTCGACGTAGTCGTTGATGATGAACTTGCGCTGGTGGCGCCGGCACAGCGCGAGCAGCGCGGCGGCCTGTTCGCGCCGCAGTTCCGGGCTCGCGCCCTTGTGGCGGTATTGCACCAGCGCCGCGCCTGAGCGCAGGGCCTGCCCGGTGGCGTCGAGCAGGGCCGCGGTGTCGTCCCAATTGGGTGTGACAAGATAAAGTCCTCTCATGGGATCCTCTGCAAAATAGTGTGGGATGAACGCAGCGGGATGCGCTGGCCGCCGGCGATCGAGAATGAATCTTCCAGCGCCTGGTGGCAGTACGACTGGGCCGCGCCGAGCGCCTGTTCCATGCTGTCGCCGCACGCCAGCCGCGCCGCGATGGCGGAGGCCAGCGTGCAGCCGCTGCCATGGAATTCTCCCGGCAGGCGGGGCCAGCGCCATTCGCGCGCGCGCGCCGCGCCGAACCAGCGATTGACGACCCACTCGCCGTCTGCATGGCCGCCGGTGACGAAGACATCGCCCCGGCCGCGCGCGCGCCAGCGGCTCGCCCGCTCGGCGATGCTTCCTTCGCCCCCGCAAAGGGCCAGCGCTTCCGGCAGGTTCGGCACGATCAGCGTGGCCAGCGGCAGCAATGGCGCCAACACGTCGCGCGGGTCTTCGCGCGCCAGGGCGTCGCCGGCGCCGCTGGCGAGTATCGGGTCCAGCACCACCGGCAAATCCGGCTGTTCGCGCCGCAACTGGCGGATCAGGCCCGCTATCGCCACCGCGTTGCTGCGATCGCCCGGAATGCCGATCTTCACGGCGTGAATCGCCACCTTGCCGATCAGCGCCAGCACCTGGCGCCGCACCACCTCGCAGTCGACCGGCAGGACCTCGTACACGCGGTCATTGTCCTGCACGGTCAGGGCGGTCAGCACCGGCAGCGCATGCGCGCCCTGTGCGGCAATCGCCAGGATGTCGGCCGCGATTCCCGCCCCGCCGCTCGGATCCGCACCGGCGAACACCAGCACGGTCGGGCGCGACCTGTCCGCGGCAGCCTGGTTCATGCGATGCGTCCGGCCATCGGCGATGACGGCGACGCCGCAAAGCGTTTCGGGATGCGTCCGGCCAGGTAAGCCTCGCGCCCCGCTTCGACCGCCATCCGCATCGCGCGCGCCATGCGCACCGGATCGCGCGCGCCGGCGATCGCCGTGTTCATCAGCACGCCGTCGCAACCGAGCTCCATCGCGATGGCGGCGTCTGAGGCGGTGCCCACCCCGGCATCGACCAGCACCGGCACCGTCGCCTGTTCGATGATCAGCGCCAGGTTCCACGGATTGAGGATGCCCATTCCGGAACCGATCAGCGACGCCAGCGGCATCACCGCGACGCAGCCGATCTGCTCGAGCAGCCTGGCCTGGATCGGATCGTCGCTGCAATACACCATCACGTCGAAGCCGTCGCGCACCAGCGCCTCGGCCGCCGCCAGCGTTTCCGGCATGTGCGGGAACAGCGTCTTCTCGTCGCCCAGCACTTCCAGCTTCACCAGCTTGTGGCCGCCCAGCAGTTCGCGCGCCATCTGCAAGGTGTAGACCGCGTCCTTCGCCGTATAGCATCCCGCCGTATTGGGCAGGATCGTGTACTGCGATGGCGGCAGCACGTCGAGCAGGCTTGGCGCATTCGGATCCTGGCCGATATTGACGCGGCGGATCGCCACCGTGATGATCTCGGCGCCGGCCGCATCGGTCGCTTCGCGCGTCTGGGCCAGGTCGCGGTATTTTCCGCTGCCGACCAGCAGGCGCGAGCGGTAGGTCTTGCCGGCGATGGTCAGGCCGGCATCCATGTTTGTCTCACTCATTTCAATACTCCGTAGTTGATTAGCCGCCGCCGATGGCGCGCACCACTTCGACCTGGTCGCCCGCCTGCACGCCGCGCTCGCTCCAGTGCCGGCGCGGCACGACGTTGCGGTTCACCGCCAGCGCCAGCGCCTGGTTCGACAGCGCCAGCGCCTCGATCAGGTCGGCCAGGGTGGTCCCCGGCGCCACCTGGTGCGGGGCGCCGTTCAAGATAATCTCTGTCATGCGCGCCTCACTGCTTCTGGTAGATTTCGGCGCCGCGCTTGACGAATTCGACCGACTTGACTTCCATCCCCTGCTTCAGCGCGGCCACTTCCGAGATGCCCAGCTTGCTCGCGTACTCGCGCACCTCCTGGGTGATCTTCATCGAGCAGAAATGCGGCCCGCACATCGAGCAGAAGTGCGCCACCTTGGCCGAATCCTTGGGCAGGGTCTCGTCATGGAATTCGCGCGCCTTGTCCGGATCGAGGCCGAGGTTGAACTGATCGTCCCAGCGGAATTCGAAGCGCGCCTTGGACAGCGCGTTGTCGCGGATCTGCGCGCCCGGATGGCCCTTGGCCAGGTCGGCCGCATGGGCCGCGATCTTGTAAGTGATGATGCCGTCCTTGACGTCGGCCTTGTTGGGCAGGCCCAGATGCTCCTTCGGCGTGACGTAACACAGCATCGCGGTGCCGTACCAGCCGATGGTGGCCGCGCCGATACCCGAGGTGATGTGGTCGTAGCCGGGTGCGATGTCGGTCGTCAGCGGCCCTAGCGTATAAAACGGCGCCTCGCCGCACTGCTCGAGCTGCAGGTCCATGTTCTCCTTGATCATGTGCAGCGGCACGTGGCCGGGGCCTTCGATCATCACCTGCACATCGTGTTTCCAGGCGACCTGGGTCAGCTCGCCGAGCGTTTTCAGTTCGGCCAGTTGCGCCTCGTCGTTGGCGTCGTAGATCGAACCCGGGCGCAAGCCGTCGCCCAGGCTGAACGACACGTCGTAGGCCTTCATGATTTCGCAGATGTCTTCGAAGTGGGTGTACAGGAACGACTCCTCGTGATGCGCCAGGCACCACTTGGCCATGATCGAGCCGCCGCGCGAGACGATGCCGGTCAGGCGCTTGGCGGTCATCGGCACGTAGCGCAGCAGCACGCCGGCGTGGATGGTGAAGTAGTCGACGCCCTGCTCCGCCTGCTCGATCAAGGTGTCGCGGTAGATTTCCCAGGTCAGGTCCTCGGCCTTGCCGTTCACTTTTTCGAGCGCCTGGTAGATCGGCACCGTCCCGATCGGGACCGGGCTGTTGCGGATCACCCATTCGCGCGTTTCGTGGATATGCTTGCCGGTCGAGAGATCCATCACGTTGTCGCCGCCCCAGCGAATCGCCCAGGTCATCTTCTCGACTTCTTCGCCGATCGAGGACGTCACCGCCGAATTGCCGATATTCGCGTTGATCTTGACGAGGAAATTGCGGCCGATGATCATCGGCTCGACTTCCGGATGGTTGATGTTGGCCGGGATGATGGCGCGGCCGCGCGCGATTTCCTCGCGCACGAACTCGGGCGTGATCTCGGCGGGGATGCTGGCGCCGAACGACTGGCCCGGATGCTGGCGTCCCATCAGCTCGGCCAGCCGGCCGCCCATCGGGCCGGACGCGCGCAGCTCCGCCAGGTACTCGTTGCGGCGCATGTTCTCGCGGATCGCCACGAACTCCATTTCGGGGGTGACGATGCCGCGCCGGGCGTAGTGCATCTGGCTGACGTTGGCGCCGGCCCTGGCGCGGCGCGGCTTGCGCTGCAGGTTGAAGCGCAGCGCGGCCAGGGCGGGATCGGCGAGGCGCTCGATGCCGTAGGCCGAGCTTGGGCCGGGCAGCTCGTCGGTATCGCCACGCTCGAGGATCCAGGCAGTGCGCGGGCACGGCAGGCCGGAGCGGATGTCGATGGCGACCGCGGGATCGGTGTACGGGCCGGAAGTGTCGTAGACGTAGATCGGCGGATTTTTCTCGCCGCCGAACGACGCTTCGGTATCGGACTGGCTGATTTCGCGCATCGGCACCTGGATGTCGGGGCGGCTGCCCTCGACATGGATCTTGCGCGACTTCGGCAAAGGACGGATTGCGGCTTCGTCCACCGTGGCGGTGGCGGAGAGGAATTTCGGGTTGGCGTTCATGTGGCTCCTTGTGTAGCTTCTCGATGGTTTGAGCAGGAGCCAGCAAAGGAGTGTAGGGAGACGGCGCGCGGCCGGTGTCACTATAGCTTCCCTTCGCTGGCATTATCCAGATCAGGTTCAGAGGGTGTATCTCACCCGCGCATCGCGTTCGCGACTTGCAGGACCCCTAGCGTGTGCCGTTGTTCGGCACGGACGATTCTAAACGCGGACGCGTTTTTTTGACAACAGATATTTGTATTTTATTTTTGGCGCGACGCCGCAAGGGGCGGCATGCAGGGGCAAGGACGCATGACAATCGCCGCGCAAGCAGGTGCGCGGCGGCGGGTTTTCTGGCGGTTTCCCGGCCGGAAAATCTTGATTCGTGACCCCGGATCGCTATGCCTGCAACGATTCCGCCTGCGGTGCCCGGTGTCCCAGCGGAACCCGCCCGACCTTGACAAGCAATACCGCCGCCGCCCCGCACAGCAGCAAGCCGCCGGCCAGTCGGATCACGTTTTCGGGATTTCCGTCCAGCCACGCGCGATAGAACAAGGGCAAGGTGAAGATCTGGATAATCATCGGGATCACGATGAACATGTTGAAGATGCCCATATACACACCGGTACGCTCGGGTGGAATGCAGCCGGCCAACATGATGTAGGGATTGCCCATGATGCTCGCCCACGCCAGCCCGACCCCGACCATCGCGACAAACAGCAACGCCGGCGTGTGAATCAACGGGATGCACAGCATGCTCACCCCGGCCAGCGCCAGGCATACGCTGTGCATCACTTTCGGTCCGAAGCGGCGGGTGAACGGCACCAGTGCAAAGGCGGCGATGAAGGCGATGAAATTGTAAAACGCACCTATCTGGCCGTTCAGCAATCCGGCATCGCGGAAGCCTGTCGTGGCCGGGTCGGTAGTGCCATACAGTGTCGTCGACAAGGACAGCATGATGTACTGCCAATAACAGAACATCGCGTACCACTGAAACAGCTTGACCAGGGCCAGCTGCCTCATCGTCGGCGGCATCTCCCGGATCGCCTGTCCGATGTCGGCCAGCACGGCGCGCACGCCCGGCCGCCTGGCGCGAATGATCTCGAGTTCGTCAGGTTCGAGCGGGATTTCCGGCGTGGTTTTCAGGGTCCACAGCACGCTCGTGATGGAAAACACGGCGCCGATGATGAAAGCGGCGATGACGATGTGCGGAATATGGCTGGCGTTGGTGGCGTCTTTGTTCATGCCGAACAGCACCAGCAGCGACGGCGTCAGGTAGGCCAGGGTCTGGCCCAGCCCGGTGAAAGCGCTTTGGGTGAGGAACCCCAGCGAGTGTTGTTTGGGGGCGAGCTTGTCGCTGACAAAGGCGCGATACGGTTCCATCGTGACGTTGTTGGCGGCATCGAGGATCCACAGCAGGCTGGCGGCGATCCACAAGGTCGGGCTGAACGGCATCAACAGCAGGCCGATGCTGCACAGGATCGCCCCGATCAGGAAGTAAGGGGTGCGCCGTCCCCAGCGGGTCACCGTGCGGTCGCTCATGGCGCCGATGATCGGTTGCACGATCAGGCCCGTCATGGGGCCGGCCAGCCACAGCAACGGCAGGGTCGCTTCGTCGGCGCCCAGGTATTTGTAGATCGGACTCATGCTGCTTTGCTGCAATCCAAAGCTGAACTGGATTCCGAAGAATCCGACGTTCATGTTGACGATCTGCCAGAACGACAGATGCGGTTTGTGCGCCATGATGTGCTTTCGTCAGTGGTCAGTCGGCGAGCCAGCGCGCAATCCACGGCTCGTAAAACGCGATATCGGCGTGTCGGCGGCCGCATCGACCTGCAACCCGTCTTCGCGCACGCCGAAACGCGCAAACTCGGCGCGCACCGTGGCGCCGTTGGCGTCGCGGACGACACGCGTGATCATCATTGGCGCCGCATCAAACGCGGCCAGGTGGCGGGCCAGGTTGAAGGGGGCGCCGCCGACCACTTGTTCGGTGATGAAATCATCGATCAGCGCTTCGCCGAAGACGACCATGGTTCCGGAATCGGCAATCATTTTTTCAGGCTCTTTCAATATAGTCTGCAGGGCGGATCAGCGTTCAAGCCAGGCCATTGCCCACGGTTCGAGCTTGATCCAATCGTCCTGCCCCGGCCAGGCGCCCTCGCCCAGCGCAGCCAGATTCACGCTGATGCTGCGTTCCGAGAAATTCGACAAGCTGAGGAAGCGGGTCCCGCGCGCCAGGGCCAGCAACGCCGGATCGGCTGCATGGCGCAGGCTGCGCGGCGCTCCCGCCGCCAACTCCGGCCGGCCACGGCGCTGCGCCACCAGCGCATGGATGGCGCCAAACACGCTGCCGGCAGGCGTGGCGGGATCGTCCCGCTGCGCCAGCCGCAGTTCGTCGAAGCGGGCCCGCTGCACCCAGCGCGTGTCATGCGCGCACGCAGGATCGGATGCGTACGCGTAGTCGTTCTGCATTCCCAGTTCGTCTCCCATGTAGAGCACCGGCAGCCCGCCAAACGACAGCGCAACGCCGTACAGCAGCAGCAGGCGCCGCAGGGCGTGCTCGCGCTCCCGCCCGGTCCGAGCCGATTCGAGTCCGGCCAGCGACGCCGCCATGCCGTTGGTGGCATGAACCGCGTCGGCGCCGCCCGACTGGAACGGCACGCCGGCCGCGAAACTGCAGTCCTGCTCCGTGAAGAACCGGGCGATCGCACCCAGGCGCTGCGCCGAGCGCGCCTCTTCCAGCAGCACCTTCCAGCCGATGTCGTCGTGGCAGCGCACATAGGTGACCCAGCTGGCCGCCGCCGGCAGCACGGGCGTCGTTTCGATCACTTCGCGCAGCATGCCGGCATCCTGTTCGGCCAACGCCGCCCATGCTGCCGCCATCAGGGTGCTGTGGTACGCGAGATGGCATTCCGGCACACCGTCGGCGCCGAAGTAGGCCGGCAGCTCGCGGGTCGGAACGATCGCCTCGGCCTTGAGCAAGACCCCGGGGGCGGCGATATCGACGATGGCGCGCAGCGCCTGCAGCAGCGCGTGCGCCTCCGGCTGGTTCATGCTGGTGGTGCCTTCGCGCTTCCACAGGAAGGCGGTCGAGTCGAGCCGGAACACCTCGATGCCGCGATTGGCCAGGCGCAGCAGCGCGCAGGCCATTTCGGCCAGCACTGCGGGATTGGCGTAATTGAGGTCCCACTGGAACGGGTAGAAGGTGGTCCAGACCCATCCGCCCAGCGCGTCGACGTAGGTAAAATTGCCCGGAGCCGCCTGGGGAAATACCTGCCCCAGCGTGCGCTCGTAGCGGTCCGGCGCGCTGCGGTCGGGATAGATATGGAAGTAGTCGCGCAGGCGCGCGTCGCCCTGCGCGGCGCCGATCGCCCACGCGTGATCGTCGGCCACATGGTTCAGGATCAAGTCCGAGCACAGGCTGATGCCGGCCTCGCGCAGCTGCCCGCACAGCGCCTCCAGGTCCTCGTTGGTGCCGAGCGCCGGGTCGACTTCGTCGAAACTGGCGAGCGCGAACCCGCCGTCGTTTTCGCCCGCACGCGGCCGCAGGAAAGGCAGCAGGTGCAGGTAGTTCACGCCGATCGCACGCAGGTGTCCGATGCGCTCGGCCACCCCGCGCAGGGTGCCGCCGAAGCGCTGCACATAGGCGCTGTAGCCGAGCATATGCTGGCTGGCGAACCAGTCGGGCTGGGCTGCGCGCCGCGCATCTTGCGCCAGCAAGGCGGGAGAACGCGCGCCATGCAGGCGGCCGATTGCCTCGAGCAGGTTGCCGTACCAAGGGCCGAAGTCGGCCCGCCCGCCGTACAGTTCCGAGAGGCGCTGGTGCAGTACTGGTCCGTGCATGGCGTACCGGCGCTGCGCTTGCGCACGCAGGTGCGCGGGGAGGACCTCAACCAGGCGTTCGGGGGTGGGTAGTTGCATCATGGTCTTGAGGATAGAAAGTTGCTAACCGGCGCCCTTGCAGGCGCGCCGGAACCAGCGCCGGGCCTGGTGTCCTGAGTTGCAGAAACTCAGGACACTAGAACGAATATTTCAGGCCAAGCTTGACGGAGCGCCCGCTGATCGAGCGCGCGGCATGCCCATCGCCCTCGACTTCGGTGTAGCCGATTTTATTGAACAGGTTGTTGGCGGTCAACGACAGCGCCACCTGCGCGCTGACCTGGTAGTTCAGGAAGCCGCTCACCACGTGATACGCCGGCATCACGATGGTGTGCTGGTCATCGGCCCATGACTTGCCGGTGCCGATCACGCCGATGCCGAACAGCGCGTCGCCCAGCGCATAGGTGGGGGCCAGCTGGTACACCACCCTGGCCTGGCGCCGCGGCGTGTTGCCGATCACCGCTTCGGCGCCCGGCGCGGTGGCGCTGATCCTGGCGTCGGTCAAGGTCAGCCCGCCGTTGACCTTGAACGCACCAAGCCGGTAGGCCGCTTCCAGTTCAAGGCCCTTTGCGTCGTAGCTGTTGGCCGTGCTCTTCTGGGTGGTCGCCTCATAGTTGGTTTCACGCGTCTTGGCCTGGAAGGCCGTCACAAAGGTGCTGAGGCCGCCGCTGCGCCACTTCACGCCGCCCTCGATTTGCTTGACGGTGTTGATGTTGATCGGCGCGCTGCCATCGAGCGGGGTGCCGAACAGGATCCGGTCGGCGTTGAACGAGATGCCGTCGCTGGCCCGTGCAAAGAAGGCCAGCGACGGTGTGAGCTTGTAGTTGGCGCCCACCGAGTACGAGTTATGGCTGAGGCGATAATCGACGAACTGGGTGGTGGCCGCCTCGTAGCGCACGGCGCCGGTGGCAATGTTGGCGGTGCCGCTTGCCTTCTGGCGGTCGTGGCGCAGGCTGGCATCGAGGTTGAGCGCGCCGCTTTCGATCCCGAGGTTGAGATAGGGCGAAGTCAAGCGGTACTGCATGTCGATGGCGCGCGAGCAGCAGCCGCCGAACGCCGGCCCGACCAGGCCCGGAGTGCTGCTGGCGGTCTTGAGCAGGGCCGGCCGGTCGCCGCTTGCCTGCATCAGGTATTCGTTGAAATTCCAGGTCAGGCCGAGGTCCTGGAGCGAGGCGTACAGCCCGGCCGTCGCAGTCAGCCTGGCGCGCTCGGAGACCTGGAAGGTCCTGGCCAGCTTGGTGTCGCTCATCGTCGAGCCGGCATCGTCGATCGACGTGTTGAACACGACGGCGGAAAACGCGCGACCGGCGTACGGCTTGCCGGTGTCCGGACCGGTGGCCAGCGTGTAGTTGCCGACGCTGCCATTGTTGGCGGCGAATACCCCGATGAAGCGGCCGCGCTTGTTCGACTTGCGGAAATTTTCGCTCAGGCTCCATCCGGCGCCCAGCTTGAACTGCGCTTCCAGTCCGATGCTGTCGCTCTTGACGGTCAGGCCGTCGTTGACGTCGTGCGACACCTGCCTGTTGTGCTTGTCGAGCGTCAGGTCGGGCACCCAGTACGGGGAATAGAAGGTCACGGTGCGCGGGTCGATCCCGTCGATGGCGGAGATCTGCCGATCGGTCACGCGCACCGGCACCGGCAAGGTTGTCGGGGTCTTGTCGTCGAGGTGCTTGAACGACAGCCGGATGAAGCCGTTGTCGAGCTCGTGAGTAATGTTGCCGCGAATCTGGCCGCCCTGCTCGCTCGTCACGCCGCTCTTGCGCACCCCTTCGCCGCTACGGTAGAAGCCGCCGATGAAGAAGCGGGTCTTGTCCGAAATCGGGCCGCCATAGTCGAAGTCCAGGCGCGTGGAGTCGTAGTCGAGGCCCTTGCTCAGGCCGACGCTGCCGCCCTTTTCCTCGCCGGTCTTGCTGATGAAGTTGATGATGCCGCCGGGCGAATTGGTGGCCAGCGTCGAGGCCGAACCGCCGCGCACCACTTCAAGGTGGGCCAGCGCGCCGTCGATCCGGACGTAGGCGTCCGGCGTGACGAAATTGAAGTCGCCCGATTGCAGCACGGGCAAGCCGTCTTCCTGGATCTGCACGTAGCGCGCGCCGCCGGCCGAAATGGGCACCCCGCGCACGGTCATATTGGCATTGCCTTCGCCGCCCGAGGACTCCGAACGCACGCCGGGAACGCCGCCTGCAGGATGGCGTCGTGCTCCATGGTGCTGACCGATACGCTCGATTTCATTTTCGAGGCCCCGGCGGTGGTGCCGGTGACGACTACCCGCTCCATGTTCAGGCCATCGACGGCGGCCGCGGGGCCGGCCGGCGCTTCCTGGGCAAGTGCGCCGTTCATCTGCAGCATGGCCAGCGAC
>CXWL01026659.1_pt1 | contig 23862 bp, 27 predicted proteins | sample 590931 | NCBI WGS metagenome assembly CXWL01 (sample SAMEA3498368, study PRJEB10139) | groundwater metagenome | biome: water well; material: biofilm material | place: Germany | collected 2015-04-27
ACCCACAGCGCCGCGCCGCGATGGAACGCATGCTGGATTACATGGGGCTGAAAGCGGGCACTGCGATGAAGGATCTGAAGGTCGACCGCGTTTTCATCGGCTCTTGCACGAACGGCCGCATCGAAGATTTCCGCGAGGTGGCGAAGGTCGTGGCCGGCAAACACGTCGCGCCTCACGTCGGCGCGATGATCGTCCCCGGCTCCGGCCTCGTGAAGGAACAAGCCGAACAAGAAGGTCTCGACAAAATCTTCACCGCCGCAGGCTTCGAATGGCGCGAACCCGGCTGCTCCATGTGCCTCGCGATGAACGCCGACAAACTCGAACCCGGCGAACGCTGCGCCTCCACCTCCAACCGCAACTTCGAAGGCAGGCAGGGCAGGGGCGGCCGCACGCACCTGATGTCCCCCGCGATGGCGGCGGCGGCGGCGATCAAGGGGCACCTTGCAGACATAAGAGACCTCTAGCGCGACCATGTGGCCGTTCCGAGCACAGTCGATCCTCGAACCTGCCGAAGAAGAATGGCAGATCGAGACTTGGAAATGGCTGCTTGAGGAGAAAGGCGGCATTGCCGATTTGAATCGCGCGCCGCTTGTTTTGCCGACGCGTGAGTTCTTTCCGCCGACCGAACTTACGGGCGTCGCCCGCGCTGAGCATATCTTCGAAGCGGTGAAGAAGATCACGGGAATGTCGGAATGGCCCTGCCGCCTAGTTCCGCAGCACGATCACGGCGAGCTAACAGTGAACGCGGTCACGGCGTTGAAGATCGTTCGTGGGGCACCCGCCGGCACGTACCGGCGCGACGGCAATGCAGCCGAAATAACCTATGACCCGCGCCTGGTGAACGATCCGTGGGCCTTTGTCGCCACGCTCGCACACGAACTTTCGCACTATTACCTCGACAACTACCGCGCAATGCCCCCGGGCGGACCCTACAAGATGGAGCCGACGACCGACCTCGGCGCCGTCTATCTGGGCTTTGGTTTGTTTGCGGCGAATACGGCGTTCCGCTTCACGCAGCACCAAGATTTCCAATCGCAGGGCTGGCAGTATCAAAGGCTCGGCTATCTGAAGGAGCGCGAGTGGGTCTTCGCCTTGGCGATCTTTCTTGGCCTGCGTGAAATCGGCGTGGCCGCCGTGGTCGAGTACCTGAAGCCGCACATGCAACGCCAGCTGAAGCGCACGTTGCGCTACCTCGCCGCCAATCCGACCATTCTCGCAGGCCTTCGTGCCGCTGGTGCGCCTGAGCCAAGCATGCTCAAAACAAGTCAGTAGGACAAACCGCCCATGCAAAAATTCAGCACCCTGACCGCCGTCGCCGCCCCGTTACCGATGATCAACGTCGACACCGACATGATCATCCCGAAGCAGTTTTTGAAGACGATTCAAAGAACGGGTCTGGGCAAGCACCTGTTCGACGAGAAGCGTTACACGACGGCGGGCGCCGAAATACCCGATTTCGTGCTCAACAAGCCCGCCTACCGCAAGGCGCAGATTTTGGTCACCGGTCAAAATTTCGGCTGCGGTTCGAGCCGTGAGCACGCGCCGTGGGCGCTGGCCGACTTCGGCATACGCTGCGTGATCGCAACCTCGTTCGCCGACATCTTCTACAACAACTGCTTCAAGAACGGGATCTTGCCGATCGTCCTGCCTCAAGAAGATGTCGACAAGCTGATGGACGACGCCAACCGCGGCGCGAACGCGGTCGTTACCGTCGACCTGCAGAAGCAAGAAATCCGCGGCCCCGACGGCGGCATGATCAAGTTCGACGTCGATGCATTCCGCAAACAATGCCTACTGAACGGCTGGGACGACATCGGTCTGACCATGCGCCACGAAAAAAGCATCGACGCCTTTGAAGCGAAGCGCCGCGCCCAGTCGCCATGGATGTAACTCGCGCGACAAGGCGATAACGAGCGTGAGGAGCTGCCGTGATGGGCGCCGCTAGCGCTCAGAACGGCCCCAATCAATCTCCCGCGCGCGGCTTCGTGGCCGCTTCGATCAGCGCGCGGATCATCCAGCGTCGCACTTTGCGCGCCTCCACATCGTCGAGTTGAAGAACGTCTTTGGACGCGACCATCGACTCCGTGCCGATCACGAGCGCAAGCGCTTTTGTCAGCGTGTCCAGCGTCGCTGGTTTGAATTTGCTGCGTGCGGGTCTTAGCGCCGCCTCGATCAGCGGCGTTCGCCGGTTCTGCCGCGCGGGCGGGCTTTCGTCGCTGCTTTTGAGCCGTTGCTGCAGCGAATGCACCAGCATCATACGTAACGCCGGCTCGTTCGCCGCGATCATGTCGTGGATAGCCGCATCGACCCGCTCCACCCGGGCGACGGGATCATCCGGCGGGCCGGTGCGGAACAGCGTGTCCGCATCGGGAACGGCAACGTCGAGCGGTGCCTCGACCAAAAGCGACTCGACATTGGGAAAGTAACGATAAGCCGTCGCGCGCGACACGAGCGCCGTTTCCGCGACTTCGTCGAGGCTCGGCGTGCGGCCCTCTTTCATCAGCCGCGCAGCCGCCTGTAGCAGATCCTTGCGTGTGCGCCGGCGCTGGTTTTCGCGGGATGTCGGTTCGCTTGCTGGCATTGGCGGGGTGTCAGTCTTGCGGAAGTTGGCGCATGATCGCGGCGAGACCGAGCCACACGTTCTCNNAAGGGCGTGCTGCATCCCGACCGTGAGTCGGGCCCGAAGGCCAGCCTACGATGTCGTGCTCGACGTCGGGGGCCAGCGTCGTTAGAACGCCCGCGACGTCGTCGCGCGCCTCAAATCCGAAATGCTCGTCGATCTTGCGATCCATCAGCGACGGTGTCAGGGCCATAGCGGAAACCTCTCGTGTGACGGGTTGAACATAATGAGACAGAAATATCATGTCAATACGAGAGTATCATCTAATCGCTGTCAGTGAGGCAATCGGCCTAATGGCGGCATCGCCGCAGAAGTTCTATTATTGTTCCTCACGTTGACCGAACCCCACCAACCGCCGCCCTAACGCTTGATAACGGACAAATAACGCATTCAGAACGGCAAAAGCCGCAGAAATCAGCCAGAATAACGCATATAACGGATACGATTTTGCATCACACGATGACCAAAACCCTGCTCCTCCTCCCCGGCGACGGCATCGGCCCCGAAGTGACGGCCGAGGTCGAGCGCCTAATCGGTTGGTTCAACACCAAAACGGCCGCGAAATTTGAAATCGATCGCGACCTCGTCGGCGGCGCGTCCTACGACAAACACGGCACACCGGTCACCGAAGCCGCGATGAGGAAGGCGCTCAACGCCGACGCCGTCTTGTTCGGCGCGGTCGGCGGCCCGAAATACGCGAGCGTGCCCTACGACCAACGCCCGGAGGCGGCGCTGCTTCGCTTGCGCAAGGACTTAGGGCTATTCGCAAATCTCCGCCCCGCGCTCTGTTTCGACGCCTTGAAGGAATCCTCGACACTGAAGCCCGAGATCGTGGCCGGCCTCGACATCATGATCGTGCGCGAGCTCACGGGCGGCGTCTATTTCGGCGAACCGCGCGGCATCACGACCTTGGCCAACGGCGAACGCCAAGCCGTCGACACGCAAATCTACGCGACCCACGAAATCCATCGCATCGCCCGCGTCGCCTTCGACCTCGCGCGTCTCCGTAAGAACAAAGTCGCCTCCGCCGAGAAGCACAACGTGATGACGTCAGGCCTGCTCTGGAAGGAGGAGGTCACGAAACTTCACGCCGCCGAGTACAAGGACGTCGAGTTGACCCACATCCTCGCCGACAACTGCGCCATGCAGCTCGTGCGCAACCCGAAACAGTTCGATGTCATCGTGACCGACAACCTGTTCGGCGACATCCTGTCCGACGAAGCGGCGCAGCTCACGGGCTCGATCGGCATGCTGCCGTCGGCATCGCTCTGGGCACGAGCGGCGAACGGCAAACAGCGCGCGCTCTATGAGCCGATCCACGGCTCTGCTCCCGACATCGCGGGCCAGGACAAAGCCAACCCGATCGCGGCGATCCTCTCGTTCGCCATGTGCCTGCGCTATTCCTTCGCGATGAAAATGGAAGCGGACCTCGTCGAACGCGCCGTCTCGGCCGTGCTCGACCAAGGCATCCGCACCGGCGACATCATGCAGCCCGGCAAACGCCAAGTTGGCACCAAAGCGATGGGCGCAGCCGTGCTCGAAGCCCTCGACACCCTTCAACGTTAGAGAACGAACAGCATGTCCTGGAAAGTTGCAGTCGTAGGCGCCACCGGAAACGTCGGCCGCGAAATGCTGAACATCCTGGCCGAGCGCGAATTCCCGGCAAACGAAATCGTGGCGCTCGCCTCGCGCAAGAGTGTCGGCCGCGAAGTCTCCTACGGCGAGCGCACGCTGAAGTGTAAAGCGCTCGAGCACTACGACTTCAAAGGCACCGACATCGTGTTGATGTCGGCGGGCGGCACGATTTCAGGCGAGTGGTCGCCGAAGATCACGGCCACGGGCGCGGTCGTCATCGACAACTCGTCGAAGTGGCGCATGGACCCCGACGTGCCGCTTGTTGTGCCGGAAGTGAACGCGACCGCGATCGGCAAGTTCGCGAAGAAGAACATCATCGCGAACCCGAACTGCTCGACCGCGCAAATGGTGGTGGCGCTGAAACCGTTGCACGACGTCGCCCGCGTCAAGCGCGTGGTGGTATCGACCTATCAGTCCGTCTCCGGCGCCGGCAAAGACGCGATGGACGAACTCTTCAACCAAACCCGCGCAATCTTCGTCACCGACTCGATCGAAGCGAAGAAATTCACGAAGCAAATCGCCTTCAACGTCATTCCCCACATCGACAGCTTCATGGACGACGGCTACACGAAGGAAGAATGGAAGATGGCGGCTGAAACGCGCAAGATCCTGGATCCCGACATCAAGGTGACGGCGACCTGCGTGCGCGTGCCGGTTTTCGTCGGCCATTCTGAGGCGATCAACATCGAATTCGAACGCCCGATCACACCCGCCCAAGCGCGCGATATTCTGCGCGAGGCGCCGGGCGTTATGGTGGTCGACAAGCGCGAGGACGGTGGCTACGTCACGCCCGTCGAATGCGTCGGCGACTACGCCACGTTCATCAGCCGCATCCGCAAGGATCCAACGGTCGAGAACGGCCTCGCGCTTTGGTGCGTCTCCGACAACCTCCGCAAAGGCGCGGCCTTGAACGCGATCCAGATCGCCGAAATCCTAATCAGCCGCCACCTGAAGAAAGCAGCCTAACGCGGCACTTGCTCAGGCCGCACAACACGAGGACCAACCTGCGTTAGAACCTGCTGCGCATCGAACGCCCGGGCATCGCCCTCTTGCACAGCCGACTTAACGAGAATGATCTCAGCCGTCGCGATGTAGTTCGTCACCGGCTCAACCTCATAGGTGCCCCACGGCCCCCACGGGTCGTACCAAGGCCGCCGGTACCACCCGGGGAACCCGTGATAGAACCACCCGCGGCCGCCGTAGGAATCGATCCAGTACCGGTAGCGCGTCTTGGCCTCCGTATCGCGCCCGATGATGAGGAAGTGCGAATACCCGTTCTGCAGCGTCAACTCCGCGGCCCGGTAGAGAAGATAGTCCTCGACCGTCTCGCGTTTGGTCAGTGAGTTCCCGCGAAACGTGACGCGGTACTTGTTCTGATCGAGCCGCTCTTCCGAGTACCCGAACCCGCGCGGCGGCGCCGGCTGATAGGGCGTAGCGGTGACGCAGGCGGCGAGGAGGCCGGCAAAGGCGATGACGACGGCAATACGTGCAAAGTGGATCAAGGCACCCTCCACCAAAAGACGATGCAGTTTATCACCGAACAATCCGGCCGCGAAATTGATCTAGCGCACAGCCTCGGCGGCCAATACGCGGGCGGGCTGAACCAATTCCGCCTGCGCCGCGATGAGCCGCAACTCGTCCGCGCCGGCGCTCGCGCGCAGCACGCCGTCGACCGCCGACGAAGCGTGGGAGAGCGCGGCGTCGGCCTCGCGCCCCTGCAGCCGGGCGGCGAGATAGAGCGCGGCGAGCAGATCGCCGCAGCCGTTCGGCACCTGAGCGATCCGCGGTGCGGCGACGGCCCACGCGCCGTCCCGCATGACCGCAACCGTGCCGATACGCTCGGGCCCGAACGGCACGGACGTCACCACGGTCTCGGCCTTACCCAGTGCACGCGCTGCCGCCACCGCGTCGGCGGCCGTCGCAATTTTCTTCGAGGTCAGGCTCGCGAGTTCGAAGCGGTTCGGCGTCACGATATCGGCAAGCGGCACGAGCTCGCGCGCCATCGCCTCGGCGACGCCCGGCCGCGCATAGGCGCCGTCATCGTCGCCGAACACCGGGTCGCACAGGTAAACGGCACGTGGGTTCTGCGCCTTCACCCGCCGCACGGCATCGGCCACAGCGCGCGCCTGATCGGCAGCCCCAAGGTAGCCGGAGATCACGCCATCGCAGCGCGCGAGCCAACCATGCGCATCGAGCCCGTCGATCAACGCCGCGATTGCGGCAGTGCTCGTTGCCTCGCCGCGAAATCGCCCATGCCCCGGATGGTTCGACAGCAGCACCGTCGGCACGGCCCACACGTCGAGGCCCAGCCGCTGCAAAGCGAAGCGGGCACCCGAATTGCCCACATGCCCGCGGACCACTTCGGATTGAATGGAAAGAACACAAAGAGGTTCAGGCATCGCTCGGGTACGTTTCTAGGTAAGCATGAGCATACACCGGGCGGCCCGGAATCCGCACCACCCTTGGCTTGGCTTCGCCCTCCGCCGTCGCTAGTTTGCGCCGCCCACTCCTGAGGTTGACCCTATGACGATCCGCCCTCGCCGCAGCGTACTCTACATGCCCGGCTCCAACGCCCGCGCGCTGGAGAAGGCGGCGACCTTGCCTGCCGACGCGTTGATCCTCGACTTGGAAGATGCCGTCGCACCGGAGGCTAAGGAACTCGCACGCACCCAAGTGTGCGCAGCGGTGAAGGACCGTCGCTTCGGCCGTCGCGAGGTCGTCATTCGCATCAACGGTCTCGACACGCCGTGGGGACACGACGACATCGTCGCAGCCGCGGCCGCAGCACCCGACGCGATCCTTGTACCGAAGGTCAACAATGAAAACGACGTCGCGCACGCCGAGCAGCATGCGGAAGACGCACCGGATTCGTGTGCACTTTGGCTCATGATGGAAACGCCTCACGCGATCTTCAATGCGAATACCATCGCCGCTGCCGGCGAGCGGCTCACTTGCCTCGTGATGGGAACCAACGACCTCGTCAAGGAAATGCGTGCACAACATACGCCCGCCCGCGAGCCGCTTCTCGCGAGCTTAACGCTGACCGTCCTCGCCGCTCGCGCGCACGGCCTCAGCGTCATCGACGGTGTATTCAACGAAATCGCCGACGGTGCAGGCTTCGAGGCCGTGTGCAAGCAGGGCCGGGCACTGGGCTTCGACGGGAAGACGCTGGTCCACCCGTCCCAGGTCGAACTCTGTAACCGCATCTTCGCGCCCGACCCTGTCGAAGTTGCCCGGGCTCGCGCCGTCCTGGCTGCATTCGACCTGCCGGAGAACAAGGGCAAGGGTGCGATCTCGCTCGACGGCAGAATGGTTGAGCTTTTGCACGCCGAAATCGCGAAAGAAACTGTGGCTTTGGCCGACGCAATTGCAACTCTGGAAAGGTGAACGGGCATTTTGCCCTCTTCGCGCCCAAATGGTATTGTTCCAATAAGGCTGGGCCGGGTCTCGTCGTTGGGGCTCGGCCTCGCGTTTTTGGGTGAGGGTCGTGTTCTCCCTATTCGACAACAGAAGTTGGAGTTATCGCATGCTTAAGCGCATTCTTGCAGCACTCGGCATCGTCACGGTCATTGCCACTCTCGCGACCTCAGCGATCCCCGCGTTCGCAATTGAGCAGCCGTCGGAGCGTCGCGCCCGGTTGAAAATTGAAGCCCAAAAGCTTCCGAATGAAGCCAATGAAGCGATGAAGGCCAAGGATTTTGACAAAGCCATTACGCTGTTCACGAAAGCGATTGAATCGAGGGCGTTCGACAATCAACCGCAGGCGCTTGGCGACATCTATTTCGGCCGCGGTTTGGCCTACCGGCAGAAGCAAGACTGCAATGCCGCGATCACCGACTTTAACAAAGCGCTCGAAACGATCAACAAAGGCGACATCCACTTCTCGCTGGCCGCCTGTCATCTGACGCTGAACCAAGAAGACCTCGCGCTCAAGGACCTGGACAACGCCGTCAAGGCGGATCCCGACGCGATTATGTACCGCAGCGCGCGCTGTAAGCTTCTGTTCAACAAGAAAGACTTCGCAGGCGCCGTTCCCGATTGCGAGAAAGCGCTTGCGGCAACACCGAACGACAAAGACTTGCTGGTAGCTGCCGCCCAATCGGCGGAGCAGACCGGCAACCGTCAGCGCGCGGCCGATCTCTATCGCCAGCTTCTGGCCGCCGATCCCGGCAACGCGATCGCGACGCAAGGCTTGGCGCGCGTTAGCTAGCCGCGCGCCGATTTGTTGAAACTTGGCCGGCGGTTTGCGGTGACCGGCTGGCGCTTGCGTGACAAGGAGTGATGTTGTGAAGCGTTTGTTGATTGGTCTTGTGACTGTTGCTCTCTCGGCGTCGGCGGCCATTGCGGCCGCACCGGCGCCAACGCCGACACCTGGAGCGCCGCCGGCGCAGCCGAACAACGATCCGCCGGTCCGCTACGACTGGCAGGGCAATCACAAAAAGGCGACCGAGGCGCTGAACAAGCGCGACTTTCCGACGGCAATCAAACTCTTCACGGAGATCTTGGACTCCGGCCGTCTGCCGAAAACGTGGCTCGCGCCGACGCTCTATTTCCGCGGCAAGGCGTACCGTTCGTCGCGTCAGTACGACAAGGCGATCGCCGACTACGAGGCCGCGGTGCAGGCCGATCCGAAGATGGACGTAGCGTACTTCGAAATGGGTATGGCGCTGCAATCAAAGGACCAGCACGCGAAAGCCGCAGCAGCATTCGGCCAAGCGATCGCGATCAAGGGCAACAACGCGGACTACTACTATGGCCGCTGTGTGTCCCACAGCTGGACCGGCAATTACAAAGCCGCGGTCGACGATTGCGAAACCGCGTCGCGCCTCCGCCCCGGCAACGCCGACTGGTTGGGGACACTCGGCCGACTCTATGAAGACGGCGGGCAAAAGCAGCGCGCCATCGAAACCTATCGCCGCGCGCTCGCGATTAACCCGAACCAGGCCGAAGCTCGCGATGGCCTGAAGCAGTTGGTGAGATAACGTCACGATGGCGGCCGGCGCAGGAAACTTCTTCGAAGACTTTCGCGCCGGCCAACATTTGCATCATGCTCCGCCGCGCACGCTGACCATTGGAGACGCGGCTCTCTATACCGGCCTCTTCGGCGCAAGATTCGCCGCACAAAGCTCCGCCGAATTCGCCCGAAGCTTAGGGTTTCCCGAAAGCCCGATCGACGATCTCCTGGTCTTTCACACTGTCTTCGGCAAAACCGTTCCCGAAGTCTCGCTGAACGCGATCGCGAACTTGGGTTACGCCGATTGCCGCTTCCTGAAGCCTGTCTTCGCTGGCGACACGTTAAGCGCGCGGACCGAAGTCCTGGGCAGCCGCGAAAACGCAAACCGCGAATCCGGCATCGTTTATGTGCGCTCGACGGGCTTCAACCAACGTGGCGAAGACGTTCTGACGTTCGCGCGCTGGGTCATGGTGCGCAAGCGCTCGAAGGAAGCGGAGGTTCCGCCTGCACTGGTTCCCACACTCCCTCAAGCCGTCGAGTCTGCAGGCCTCGCAGAGCCCGCCAAGATGGCGCTGGCGTCGAACCGGCGTCGCGACACTGGCGGCACGCGGCTTTTCGACGACTTCTCAAAGGGTCAGCGCTTCGACCACGCCGACGGCATGACCGTCGAAGAGGCGGAGCACATGATGGCGACCCGCCTCTATCACAACACCGCGCGCGTCCACTTCAACGCGCACACGGAGCGCCAGGGGCGCTTCGGCAAACGCATCGTCTATGGCGGCCACGTCATTTCTGTCGCCCGCGCGCTCAGCTACAACGGCTTCGAGAACGCCTTATTCGTCACGGCCATCAATGCTGGCCGTCACGTCGCCCCGTGTTTTGCCGGTGACACGATCTACGCCTGGAGCGAAGTCGTGGAAAAAGCCAACGCCGGCGCAAACGGTGGTTGGGGCTTCTTGAGGCTGCGCACGGTCGCGGCTAAGGATCGTCCCTGCGCCGACTTCCCGGACAAACAGGCCGACGGATCCTATGACCCCGCTGTCATTCTCGACCTCGACTATTGGGTCGCCGTCCCGCGCGGCTGAAGGGCAGGGCGGCGATGGCTGAGTTCAAAGTCGCCGAGCGGGTCAGAAGCATCAGCTACGCGCTGGCCGGCATCGCGACCATGTTGCGCACCCAGCACAACGCTTGGCTCCACTTGGCGGCGACGGTCCTGGTGGTTCTACTCGCGCTCTGGCTCGCCCTCACTGCCGCGGAGTGGATGGCCCTCATCCTCGCAATTGTCATCGTCTGGAGCGCCGAAGCGTTGAACACCGCGTTCGAGCGCCTATGCGACGTCGCCCACCCGGATTTCCACCCGCTCGTCAAACAGGCGAAGGATGTGGCGGCCGCGGCCGTGCTGATTGCGGCCACAGGTGCCACTGCCGTCGGGTTCCTAATTTTCGGCCCCCGCCTGCTCGCACTGCTCTAGTGCTGGAGGCGCGCGCGCGGCGGTGCTACACAGCCCGCCAAACGCGGAGACAAAACAATGGTGCGGGAACTGACGCATTTCGTGGCCGGCCGCCACGTCAAGGGAACTTCGGGCCGCTTCGGCGACGTTTACAATCCGGCAACGGGCGAGGTTCAGGCAAAGACACCGCTTGCATCCGCGGCCGAGATGCGCGCCGCCGTCGAGGCAGCACAAAAGGCATTTCCCGAATGGGCGGCGCAAAACCCGCAAAAGCGCGCGCGGGTGATGTTCAACTTCAAAGCGCTCGTCGAAAAGAACGTGGACGAGCTGGCAGCCATGCTGTCGGCGGAGCACGGCAAGGTGATCGCCGACTCGAAGGGCGACATCCAGCGCGGTCTTGAGGTCATCGAATTTGCCTGCGGCATCCCGCACCTGATGAAGGGTGAATACACCGAAAGTGCCGGCACCGGCATCGACGTCTATTCGATGCGCCAGCCGTTGGGTGTCGTCGCCGGCATCACGCCGTTCAATTTCCCGGCCATGATCCCGATGTGGATGTTCGGTGTCGCGATTGCGGCCGGCAACACGTTCATCTGCAAGCCCAGCGAGAAAGACCCAAGCGTCCCGCTCCGTCTTGCGGAGCTCTTTTTGGAAGCAGGCGCTCCGCCGGGCGTTTTGAACGTCGTGCACGGCGACAAGGAAGCCGTCGACGCCATTTTGAAAGACCCGGACATCAAGGCGGTCAGCTTCGTGGGTTCGACCGCGGTCGCCGAGTACGTTTACATGACCGGCACCGCGCATGGAAAACGCGTGCAAGCGATGGGCGGCGCGAAGAACCATGCGATCATCATGCCCGACGCCGACCTCGACCAAGTCGTCGACGATCTGATCGGCGCAGGCTATGGCTCGGCGGGCGAACGCTGCATGGCNNACGCTGCATGGCGATTGCAGTGGCGGTTCCCGTCACCGACAAACTCGGCGACGAACTCGTACGCCGCCTGAAGCCGCGTGTCGAAGAGCTGAAGGTCTCGCTCCCGACCGACCCGCAGGCGAACTACGGCCCGCTCGTCACCCGTGAACACCGCGAAAAGGTGAAGGGTTACATCGAACTGGGCGTGAAGGAAGGCGCCGAACTGGTCGTCGACGGCCGCAATTTCCGAATGCAGGGCTACGAAAACGGCTTCTTCCTCGGCGGCAGCTTGTTCGACCACGTGAAGCCGGCAATGCGCACGTACCAAGAAGAAATCTTCGGCCCGGTGTTGCAGATCACCCGCGCAAAAACATTCGAAGAAGCGGCGAGCCTCCCCTCGAAACATCAATACGGCAATGGGGTTGCGATCTACACCCGCGACGGCGACGCTGCCCGCGAGTTCGCGAAGAATGTGCAAGTCGGCATGGTCGGCATCAACGTGCCGATCCCGGTACCGCTCGCCTATCACACGTTCGGCGGCTGGAAGCGCTCGGCCTTCGGCGACGTGAATCAGCATGGCCCCGAAGGCGTGCGCTTCTTCACGAAGATCAAAACCGTGACCGCCCGCTGGCCCAAAGGCGGCGTCCGCGAAGGCTCAAGCTTCGTCATCCCGACGATGAAGTAAGCCGATGCGCGCATTCGCCATCGCCTGCGCCGCATTGATCCTAACGCTGGGCGCGCACGCCGCGCCCAGTTACGACTGCAACAAGGCGGCAAGCGCCGCCGAAAAGGAAATCTGCCGCGTCCCGAACCTCCAGTGGTTCGACCGCCAACTCGCGCGCCTCTACAAGCTCGCGAGAGAACAAGCGGGCGCCAACACACCGGCCATCATCGGGAGCCAACGCGCCTTCATCGAAAGCCGCAACGCCTGCAACGCCGACACCGATTGCATCGAGCGCGCCTACAAAGAACGCCTCACCGCCCTCAGCCCGCAAGTCAACGTCTACGAACCCTTCGCCGAATACCGCTCAGGCAACGGCACTCTGACGATCGTGCGCTTCGGATTCGAAGCCGGCCTCAACATCCTGACTGTCGGCGACAACGGCCACACCTGCACCTTCGAAACCGACCACGCAACCGTCGGCGGCAAGGGCGTCATCAGGTGGAGCGACAAAGCCTGCCGCATTACAATCGTACCTAACGACAGCGACGAAACGCTCGCCGTGGAGACCAAGAACTGCCAAGACCACTGCGGCATGCGCGCCGTCATGGATGGCGTCTACCGCCGCAACAACTAAGTACGCACGACTTTGCGCTGGATGACGCGCCCGGCCATGAACCCACCGAAAGCTCCCGCAATCGCAAAGCCTGCGAGGATGAAAGGTCCGCCGCTTTCGGAGACGACGACATAGTTGGTCGTCGGGTGCCGCATGCTCTCGATCGAGATGAGCAGCAAAAACACGGGCGCCGCCGTGCCGGCGAATGCGCCAGCGGCTGCGTACGCCAAGCGTGAGACGACGCCGTTTCGATACAGGAGCCAGCCGAGCAACGCCGCAATCGGGCCTATCGGAAAGAGCGCAAGAATCGATGCGCCAAGTGCCGTCCAAACGCTTGTCGCCAAGATGACCGACAACGCGTCTCTCTTGGGATCAGGAGACACTGCGAAGAAAAAAATCGAAAGGCCAATCGCCATGACGACCGCGGCGGCTATCCCCGACAGAAGTCCGGTGGCCAACGCGGGGAGAAACCCTGATCGTCGTGAAGCTGGGGCGCCTAGGTCCGACATCGGCGCAGTCTAACCGCCGTTCCACGGAGACGCGACCGCCAACGCTAACACGCGTGCCAGTTGACCGGCCGCCGTCAAACCACGTATCGCCTGAACCCCAGGCCCGCCGCGTTCGGCGGGTTTTCTCTTAGGGTCGTCGATGCACCCAGTCGAACGATATCGCGCGCTCGTCGCCGAACGGAAGCTGACCGGCGACCCCGCGCAAGAGCGCGTGTCGGCTACGCTCGAAGCCCTCGCGACGAAGCTTGAGGCCTACGCTCCCGGCCGCCGGTCGCTCTTCGGTTTCGTTCGCGCGCCACAGCCGCCGCGCGGGCTCTACGTTCACGGTCCCGTCGGCCGCGGTAAGTCGATGCTGATGGATCTCTTTTATGAGAACGTCGCCTTCGCGCCGAAGCGCCGCGTCCACTTCCACGACTTCATGGCTAACGTTCACGCCGCGATGAAACGTTGGCGCGAGGAAGATCCCGGCAACGAGGTCGCTCGCGTTGCAGCGGACATACGCGCGAACGCCGCGTTGCTCTGCTTTGACGAGTTCCAGGTGTCTGACATCGCCGACGCGATGATCTTGGCGCGCTTGTTCGAGGCATTGTTCGACTTGGGCTTAGTCGTCGTAGCGACGTCGAACCGCCACCCGGGCGCGCTCTACGAAAACGGCATCAACCGCCAGTTGTTCCTGCCTGCGATCGGCTTGATCGAAAGCCGGATGGACGTGATGTGCCTCGACGGTCCGATCGACTACCGGCTCGCGCACCTCGAGCGTGCGCGCGTCTACTTTACGCCGTTGAATGCCGATGCAACGGACGCACTCGATGCCGTCTGGCACGATTTGACCGGCACGACGCACGGAACGCCGGGCGAAGTCGAAGTGCTGGGCCGGAAGCTTCGGATTCCCGAACAGGCGCGCGGCGCCGCACGCTTCACGTTCGACGAGCTGTGTGTGGCGGCGTTGGGGCCCCAGGACTATCTGGCGCTCGCCGACACGTTCCACGCCGTCGTCCTCAAGGACGTGCCGAAGCTCATGCCCGATAAGCGCAACGAGGCAAAACGCTTCATGACGCTGATAGATGCGCTCTACGAGCGTCACGCGAAGCTGATCTGCTCGGCAGCCGCCGCTCCGCCCGAGCTCTACCCGGCAGGCGACGGCCAGTTCGAGTTCGAGCGGACGGCATCGCGCCTCGTCGAAATGCAAACGCCCGAGTATCTCGGGCGCTCACACAAACCAAAATCGAAAGAACCGTGAGAGCAGTTATTCCTGCTGCATCGGGATCAGTGGCGAAGGTGCCGCCGGCGCCGCGTCGGGCTGCGAGAAAGCGGTGCCGCTCGCCGGCTCTTGGGTCGCCGGGTGTTCGGGAACGTCGCCCGGCGTCTGTATCGGCGCGCTGCCCGCGTAGGCCGCGTCTTCCACCGGCTCGTAGGCATCGGTCGGTGCAGGCGGCTTGCGCGGCGCACCCGTTGCGGGCTTTGTCGTCGCGAGCGCCGTAGCGGCGGACTTATCGACCGCAGGCTTCGTGCGTGGCTTCGCCGTTTCCCCGGCCAGGGGATCGACCTGCGCAACGCGCGTCGGCGTCGCCGGGAACGACGGCCGCACTGGCACATCGGTGATGATCATTTGCGGTGAGCGCGGCGTCGCTGCCGGGCGGGTCGCGACCTTTGTCGGCATCAAAGGTGCCGCCGTTTCGACAAATTCCGGCATATCTGATGGTGTCGCCGCCGCCGTTTCGATCGGCATCGCGGACGATGCGCTCATGACCGGGCGCAAACGCAACACGACGACGGGCTCGCCGTTGATCAGCTTCGACGTCACCGGCGTGCCGTTGCTAGCCGCGATCAGCGGGCCGCCTTCGCCGGCACCCATAGGTGTCGCCTCGGCGAATGTCGTCGCGTCGAGCGCGGGCTGGTCAGCGTCGGCCGGCGTCGCTTGCACCGTCTGCTTCGCGTCTTTCGCGGGCTTCGGCGCCGCCGCGTTCACGACCGAGCGCGGATTGTGCGCCGTTTGGCCCGCCGTATCGCCGTCCACGAAGTCGGACGAATTCGTCGGCATAAACGCAAGTGCTTCGGAAGACAGTGTCGTCGTGGCGAGCGCCGCGACATCGATCTGCTGCTGAGCGTTCGCCCGCGCCAGCTGACGTTCGGTTTCTTCCTGGGCTTTCGCCGTTTTGATTTCGGTCCAAACGACGTCGGTGGTCGCTTCACCTTCGCCGGCGCCCATGTTGACCGGCATATATTTCGGCGCCGCATAGACGACGGTACCGTCGGCTTCGATGCGGTCGACGAAAATACCGTGGAAATCTTTGAGCGTGGCGGCAGAGCCCGGCTCCTCGCAGATGTCGCGATCTTCGCGCACCAAACCTTCCGAGAAGCGGCAGTCCTTACCTGTCACCAGCGACACGGCGTGTTCGCCGAGGTCTGCCCCGGTGAAGATCGTCGATGCAAAACCGGCAAAGGATGAGATCGAGCTGAGCGAAACCCCGGCAATCGTACCGGCACATCCGCCCAAAATGGTCGTCGACGCGAGGACTGCAGTAAGCGCGACCAAACGCATGAACCTTACTCCACATGGTCAACGGAACCGGGCCTCGCCTTCCCCCGAAACACGTGGGGCCGATCCGTCAAAAATTTGAACTGTCAGGCACTGCTACATTGTTGTCGCACCGTACATGCGAAAATCATTTGAATCAATATTTGAGTTGACAGTGTTGCATAAATCACATGTGCACGCAGCGCTTGTGCGCTTGCGATTGAGTCGGATGATGCGCTACGCGTCCCCGCATTAATCTCAACACGCAACGCGTCGCGTTGGTGAACGGGTGAACGCCCGCACAACTTCCAAGAAAGAACCCACATGGCTCGGAATAAGATTGCTCTCATCGGCGGCGGACAGATCGGCGGAACGCTCGCGCACCTCATTGGTTTGAAGGAGTTGGGTGACGTTGTTCTGTTCGACATCGTCGAAGGTTTGCCGCAAGGAAAGTCGCTGGATATCGCGCAATCCGCGCCGGTCGACGGCTTCGATGCGCACTACAAAGGTACACAGTCCTACGCCGACATCGCAGGCGCCGACGTGGTGATCGTAACCGCTGGCGTGCCCCGCAAACCGGGCATGAGCCGCGACGACTTACTTAATATTAATCTCGGTGTGATGCGCGCGGTTGGTGAGGGACTGAAGGCCCACGCGCCGAACGCGTTCGTCATCTGCATCACGAATCCGCTCGATGCGATGGTATGGGCTCTGCGCGAATTCTCAGGCCTCCCGCACCATAAAGTTGTAGGCATGGCTGGCGTTCTCGACAGTGCCCGCTTTCGCCACTTCCTGGCCGACGAGTTCAAGGTTTCCGTCGAAGACGTGACCGCATTCGTTCTCGGTGGCCACGGGGACACGATGGTCCCGCTCACGCGTTTCTCGACGGTGGCCGGTATCCCGCTCCCCGAACTTGTGAAGCTGGGCTGGATCAAGCAGGAACGCCTCGACCAGATCGTTCAACGCACCCGCGACGGCGGCGCGGAAATCGTGGGACTCCTCAAAACGGGCTCCGCGTTCTACGCCCCCGCCACCGCAGCGATCGCGATGGCCGAAAGCTACTTGAAGGACAAGAAGCGCATCCTCCCTTGCGCCGCACACGTGAAAGGCGAGTTCGGCCTGAAGGACCTCTATGTCGGCGTTCCGTGCGTCATCGGCGCAGGCGGCGTGGAGAAGGTGATCTCGTTGACCCTCACGCCCGACGAAAACGCGATGCTGCAAAAATCCGTCGACGCGGTGCGCGGCCTCATCGACGCCTGCAAGAAACTCGAACCGAAGCTCGGTTGAAGCGCTGAGCGTGGGAAGAAATCTATGATCATTCCCACGCTCACCACCGATCGCTTGATCCTGCGCGCCTATCGCGAGGATGACGCGCCGGCGATTGCAGCCCTCCACGGCGACCCTGAGGTTGTCCGTTACCTGACACCGAACGGCGAGCCGCAGCCCTCGCTCGCCGACGCCTGGGACCACGTCGCCAAACACCTCGGCCACTGGGTCCTCAAAGGCTACGGCAAATGGGCGGTGGACGAACGGGCGTCCGGCCGTTTCATCGGCCGCGTTGGTCTCTACGATCCGCCCTACGATTGGGTCGGCCTCGAACTTGGCTGGACGTTCGTGCGTGACGCCTGGGGCAAAGGCTACGCGACCGAAGCGGGCGCCGCCGCCATGCGCTGGGGCTTTGAGACCTTAGGCGCGAACGAAATCGTTTCAGCCATCCACCCGGACAACGCCGCCTCGATCCGCGTGGCCGAGCGCCTCGGCGAGCGCCACCTGCGCGACGGCACGCTGCACGCCAAACCCGCGCGGATCTACGGCATCACGGCCGTTGATTGGCGCCGTTTACGCTAACGACGTCTTGATTGTCGGCCCGGCCTGCGCTCCGATAGAGCGTCACGTATTCGAAGTGCGTTCAACGAAAACCCATGTCGACGCGCAGCCAATGGCATGAAATCGAACTGCCGGTCTCCCCGGCGGCTCTCTTCAATCTGCTTCTCGCTCCAAAAGCGATCCGCGGGAGGTGGAACAATGTTGCGGCCGTCGTGACCGAAGTCGACGGCGCGTGGGTCATCGCTTGGGGGCAGCGCGAAAACGACCCGGACTATGTCAGCGGCGCGCGCATTAAATCCTTCCAGGCGCCGCAACGCGTGACGCTCGCCTTCGACTATTCTCGCGCACGCAGCGGCTTGCTTTCCTTCGCAAACGGCATGGCCGTCGAGCTTACGATCCAAGCGAAAGGCGCGAGTTCATTGCTGCGCGTCACGCACACGGGCCTGCCCGCCGACAACGACGACTACTTCAACGCCTGCGCCGACGGTTGGCGTGCGGCCTTGCAAGGCCTAGGTGCGATGCTGATGCCGCCACAGTCGCAACAATCGGCAACGCGCCGCTAACGCCCCTCGAACTTCGGCTCGCGTTTTTCGAAGAACGCCTTCACGCCCTCGCGCACGTCCGCGCTCGCATTCGACACCATCACCGAAAGCGCCGCATCGCCGAGCGACTGTTCGAGGGTGAGGTTGAGCCCGCGCATCATCATCGCCTTCGCGAGCCGGATCGCAAGCGGTGCACGTTTCGCGAGCGCCCGCGCGAAGGCCATCGTGCGCGTCTCCAGCTCTGCCGCCGGAACGACCTCGGTCACGAGTCCCAATTCATGCGCCGTTTTCGCCTCGTAGACCTCAGCCAGCATTGTCATCCTGAGCGCGCGGTCGAGCCCCATGACACGCGGAAACAGCCACGCCCCGCCTTCATCGGGCAACAACCCGAACTTCCCCGACGTATCGCCGAGCTTTGCCGTGTCGGCCGCGATCCGGAAATCGCACCTGAGCGCGAGCGCGAGGCCGCCGGCGACTGCAGGGCCGTTGATCATCGCAATCACCGGCTTGTCCAGCCGGTGCAGCGCCTGGATCACGCGATGCATTCCGTCACGCATCTCGCGCGCATGGCTAAGCTGCGCCTTCATCAGATCGTCGTGCGCGCCATCTGCACCCGACACGTCGCCGCCCGCGCAAAATCCGCGCCCCTCGCCGGTGACGATCAGCACCCGCAAGCCGTCGTCGCGCATATAGGTCTCGATCGCCGCCACCATCTCCTCGCAGAGCAGCGTCGTGTACGCGTTCATCTGCTTCGGTCGCGCCAAGGTCAGCCGGGCAATCTGTGGCTCCACCCGTTCGAATTTGATCTCGCGATACGTCTCGGCCATTGCGCGTTTCCTCCGTTGTCCTAAGCTTGACCCCGCCGCGCCATTTGAGGAAGCCCCCCAAAAAAGGAAAGTCATGTCCCTCTACGAAGACATTCTCTACGACGTGAATGACGGCATCGCTCTCGTCACCCTAAACCGCCCCGACAAGTTGAATGCGTGGACCGCCGCCATGCAGGCGAGCGTCAAGCGTGCGGTCGTTGACGCTACGAACGACGACAAGGTCCGCGTCATCGTGATCACGGGCGCCGGCCGCGGCTTCTGCGCGGGCGCCGACATGGGTAACTTGCAGCAAATCCGTCCCGAAAAATGGGACGAGCGCGAACTCGCCCGCGCCGATAGCAGCATCGAGGTTCCAAGGTCGAACCTCGGCCCCGATGTCAGCACGCATTACGCCGGCCGCTTCGGCTATCTGATGTCGATCGGAAAACCCGTCATCGCCGCCATCAACGGGCCTTGCGCCGGCATCGGCCTCGTCTTCACGCTCTATTGCGACATGCGCTTCGCGGCGTCGGAGGCAAAGTTCACGACCGCCTTCGCCCAACGCGGCTTGATCGCGGAGCACGGCATCTCGTGGCTGCTCCCTCGCATCACGGGAACCGCGAACGCGCTCGATATTCTCTTCTCGGCCCGAAAATTCTCGGCCGATGAAGCGGTCCGCATCGGCCTCGTCAACCGCGCCTTCCCGCAAGAAAATTTCATGCCCGCCGTCATCGATTACGCGAAGCAACTCGCGACCACCGTCTCCCCCCGCTCGATGGCGGTGATGAAAGCGCAAATCTGGAAGGCGCTGTTCCAAGATCTGACCGACGCCATCGCAATCGGCGACGCGGAGATGCAAAAGAGCTTCGCCACGCAGGATTTCAAAGAAGGCGTCGCCCACTTCGTCGAGAAACGCCCGGCAAGATTCACAGGGCGCTAGGAACCGCCCCATTCCCGCCAACCTTTTGCCACATTGCGCGGGCGCCATGCGCGTCCCACCTGCGCAACTAGGGGAGTGGATTGCGAAATGACTTGGCTCCTGTTTCTGATCTTCTTGGGCTACTACGGCTACCAGCAATACTACTTGGGTGTGCCGGCTCCGCTCGAACAAGCGAACATCCAAGCGGCGCTTCTCATGCTCTCGTTGACGGCGATTGGCCCGTTCTTTGTTTCCTACTTCCTGACCCGCGCGACGCAGATGACCGGCCGTGTGCCGGCGGTCTTGCTCGGCTTCATCTCAGCGATGACGCTTTCGCTCGTCGGCGCCTGGGTTGCTTGGAAGTATTTCGGCGGCGTCGGCCCGATGCGTGTCTCGATTGAGGAGGGCCTGAAACTCGGCCTCATTCCGGGTGTCGCGATCGGTGTTATCCTGGCCATCGACAGCCTTTTCCGCCGCAGGCTCGCCTAAGAGGCCACGGACGGTGACGGTGGCCCGATGTGGCGGCCGTCACCGTTTGTCGCACACCTAGATTCCGTTCATCTGCGGTACAGTCGAGCGGGCCTCGAATGAGACCCGCCTGATGGATGGGAGACTGCCATGTCCGAGACGACGGGCCATTCGCGCTGGCGCCACTTTCTATTGATGTTGCCGTTCTTTCTGATCGGCGTCGCGATCCCGGTCTACTTCTTCGGCTTCTCCGGCGACGGCCCGCCGACTTTGCAAACGACGGACTCGTATAATCCGGCACCGATGGCGGCGCCGCCCGCCGATGGCAGCTATTCCTCGCCGGGCTATCAGCGCTCGTATCGCGCAGAACGTCCCGGCATCGTCGGCTTCGCGCGCGACGCGTTTGAGAGCGTGGTCGACAGCTACGTCTCGCCGAACCTCTCGCCATGGATGATCAAGCTCGGCTTCCTCGCCGCGCTGTTTGTCGGCGGCTTCATCGTCCTGCGCCTCGTGATCGCGCTCGTCGCAGGCGGTGTCGGCGGGCTCTTCGGCTTCTTGGTCCACAAAGCGGCGGGCCCGATGTTCATGGGCTTCCTCGCCGTTGGTTCGACGTGGGGCATTCACCAGACGATTGCCGAACAATTCGGCATGCAGTGGGCGGCAACGACTGTCTCGCTCACCGCGGCAATCGCAGCCCTGTTCGCACTCGCAGGCGTTCGGGTCCGCTAGCACCCGAAATCGCGTCAAAACGGCCGATCCGGATCGCCCCGTTCCCGTTGCGGGAACGGAGGGCCGTCGCTATACCAGCGAGCCCGATTTGGCCTCGGCTCAGGGGCCGCTATTTCCCAAACGAAACGTCCGCTTTGGCAACGCGGATTCCTGTGCGCTGCGAACGCTTGAAGGCACGACCCGTCCCATGAACATTCACGAATACCAAGCCAAAGCCGTCCTGAAGGAATTCGGCGTGCCCGTCCCGCGCGGCTTCCCGGCATTTTCGGTCGATGAAGCGGTCAAAGCCGCAAACGATCTCGGCGGACCGGTATGGGTGGTGAAGTCGCAAATCCATGCCGGCGGTCGCGGCAAGGGCGGTGGCGTCAAAGTCGCGAAGTCGATGGATGTCGTCAAATCCGAAGCGGCCCGTATGCTGGGCATGACCTTGGTCACGCATCAAACCGGCCCGGCCGGCCGCGTCGTGCGTCGCCTCTACATCGAAGAAGGCGCGGCGATAGCGCGCGAGCTTTACTTCTCGATGCTGGTCGACCGCGACACCTCGCGCATCGCCTTCATCGCCTCCACCGAAGGCGGCATGGACATCGAAGAAGTCGCCCACAAGACGCCGGAAAAAATCCTGACCATTTTCGTCGATCCGGCAACGGGCATCCAACCGTTCCACAGCCGCCGCATCGCCAAGGCGTTGAAGGTAACCGGCGACACGGCCAAGCAACTCGGCGCCCTGATCGACAAGCTCTACAAAGCCTTTGTCGCGAAGGACATGAGCCTGCTTGAAATCAACCCGCTCGTAGTCACGGACAAAGGCGACGTCGTCTGCCTCGACGCGAAAATCAACTTCGACGACAACGCGCTCTACCGTCACAAAGAAATCGAAGCGCTGCACGACCCGAACGAGCAGGACCCGGCAGAGCTCGAAGCCGCGAAATACGATCTGAACTTCATCAAGCTCGACGGCTCGATTGGTTGTCTCGTGAACGGCGCCGGCCTCGCGATGGCGACGATGGACATCATCAAGCTCTACGGCTCCTCGCCCGCCAACTTCCTCGACGTCGGCGGTGGCGCCTCGAAGGAAAAGGTCACGGCCGCGTTTAAAATCCTGCTGAAGGATCCCGCGGTGAAGGGCATCCTGGTCAACATCTTCGGCGGCATCATGCGTTGCGACATCATCGCCGAAGGCATCATCGCCGCCGCGAAGGAAACGCACCTCTCGATCCCGCTTGTCGCCCGCCTCTCCGGCACGAATGCCGACCTCGGAAAGAAGCTGCTGGCGGAATCGGGCTTGGCGCTGATCCCAGCAGACGACCTCGCCGACGCCGCCGACAAGATCGTCAAAGCGATCAAGGGCGCGAAGTGAAAAGTCGCTCGAATCAAATTGGATCGTCTTGTTTTTTGGTGGAGTGGTGTGATGCGTAGCCGTTTGATCAGCAGTGCCGCGTTTGGCTTGGCCGCGACGATCTCATCGGCTCACGCCGCAGCCTTCGACGTCTATCGCGCCGCCTGCCTCGACACGGGTATCAACATTGCGAACATCCGCGCCGCATCCGCATCGCAAAAGTGGACCCAACTCACTGAGGCCGAACGCGATCAGCTCGCGCCGGGCAATCCGTCCGCCGTCGAAGGCTGGGCGATCGCAAGGGATGGCGGCCGCTACCTCGTCTCCGTTGCAAGCGGCACAGCCAGCGGCGGCGCCGGTGACCGCTCCGGCTCCAGCGTCGTTTCCTGCAGCGTACTCACGCCGAAAGCTGACGAAGCCGCTGCCGCGAAAGCCTATGCCGCCTACTTGAAGAACCCGCCTGGAACAGTCGAAAAGGTCGACGGCATTGCCACCTACACTTGGTCGATGCAAGACGCCTCGTCGCTCACGCTGCACTACCTCGTCGCCGGCGGCCCACTCCCAGGGCTCTCGCTCTCCGTCAGTTCCATCCGCAAATAGGACTTCGCATTTCTCATGGCCGTCCTCGTTGACAAGAACACGAAAGTCATCTGCCAGGGCTTCACCGGCAACCAAGGCACGTTCCATTCGGAACAGGCGATCGCCTATGGCACGAAGATGGTGGGCGGCATCTCGCCCGGCAAAGGCGGCACGACGCATCTGAACTTGCCCGTCTTCGACACGGTCGCCGAAGCGGTTGAGAAAACCGGCGCGACGGCGAGCGCGATCTACGTGCCGCCGCCGTTCGCCGCCGACGCGATCCTGGAAGCGATCGACGCGGGCGTGGCGCTGGCCGTCTGCATCACCGAGGGAATTCCGGTGCTCGACATGGTGCGGGTCAAACGCGCGCTACAGGGTTCGAAGACGCGCCTCGTCGGCCCGAACTGCCCCGGCGTAATCACGCCCGGCGAATGCAAAATCGGCATCATGCCCGGCCACATCCACAAACGCGGCTCCGTCGGCATCGTGTCCCGCTCGGGAACGTTGACCTACGAGGCCGTTGCGCAGACGACGGCGGCGAACCTTGGCCAGACGACCTGTGTGGGTATTGGCGGCGACCCGGTTAACGGCACGAACTTCATCGACGTTTTGGAGATGTTCCTTGCCGATCCGGAAACGACATTCATCATCATGATCGGCGAAATCGGGGGCTCGGCCGAAGAGGACGCGGCCGACTTCCTGAAAAAGTCGAAGGTGAAAAAGCCGGTTGTGGGCTTCATTGCAGGCGTGACGGCGCCGCCGGGTCGTCGAATGGGCCACGCT
>CXWL01002276.1_pt2 | contig 23856 bp, 28 predicted proteins | sample 590931 | NCBI WGS metagenome assembly CXWL01 (sample SAMEA3498368, study PRJEB10139) | groundwater metagenome | biome: water well; material: biofilm material | place: Germany | collected 2015-04-27
TAACAGTTGGAGTTGCTGCAGGTGGTTTAACCTCAGTAGATGGAGGTGTAACAGTTGGAGTTGTTGCAGGTTGTACAGCAACGGATAATGTTACTCCCAAAGCACTTAATTCTGCTAAGTTTGGAGCTTTAACATCAGCTAGAGTCTTAATTGGTGTTGGTACTTTACCATCATTTTTCATGCCAGCTTTTTTCTCAGCCTCGTCTTTTACTCTTTCAACCATTTCAGCGCGCTGTTCCTTACTTAGTCCCGTATCAGCAGCACTAAGATTATTTTTTACTGATTCAACAGTGTTTTTTGCAGTTACCTCACCAATTTTTCCAAACAAGCCTCCAAACCCACCTTCAAATCCGCTAGATATCCATTCTATTAAGCCTGATATTATATTCCCAAGGCTTGCAGCAAAAAGACCAAATAATCCCCCAGTATTCTCCTCTACCCCATCAGCAACTGCTTTGGAGGCGTTCTTAACCTGAGCTTTGGTTGGAACCATGCTGCTAAATTTGGGAGTTTTGGGATCAATATCTATGCCAGCTGCTTTAGCTTGCTTTTCTTCATTAGCATCAACTTGGTCTAATGTAATGGTTACTGGTTTACCACTCTCATTTGTTAGGGTAAGCTGACGTTTCTCTATTAGCTCTCTAGCTAATTTTGTATAACCTTCATCGTCCTTCGGAGGCTGTAATTTTTCTCCTGATATTTCGTAAGCTTTGGTGTATAAAACAGTAAAATTTTCCTTTGCAAAAATAGCAACGTTTTCCACAATTCCTTGTTCAACCTTAGCTCTCGCCTTTTGTGCCGCGCTGGGTTCTGCTGGTGCTGCTGCTCTTTTAGGCGCAGTTTGTTGAGTTGCAGGTTGTGGTGCTGGCGCGCTTTGCGGTGGTGTTGCAGCTTGCGCTTCGTTACCCTTAAAAGGAGCACTAACCGTATCCCAGATTCTTCCAAAAACGCCTTGTTCTGTCTCTGCCATATTCGTAATATATCGCTTTATAGTTTACTAATAATGTAACTCTACCCTAAAACTTATAAAAAGTGTTGTGAAGTTTTTGTTACAATATAGTCTGTGTTTGGCGGAATATTACAGTTTTTGGTTGAATTTAGCTGATGATATGACTAAGTTGCTAATAATTAACGATAAAAAATTAGTTATTATTTCTGCCTGTACAGTGTAAATTAGTGGGTAGTGGGGTGTTTTTATGGCGATTGTCAGCGTAAAAATTAATAATAGGGAATATCATCTAGCCTGTGATGATGGGCAGGAAGAGCATCTGCGCCTGTTGGCGGACGATGTGGATGAGCGCGTGCGGGACTTGGTTTCGCGCATGGGCGGCAATACTGGCGAGGTGATGGGTTTTTTGCTGGCGGCTATCACCATGGCGGATGAACTTATTGAAAATAAACGGGAAATCGAGAGGCTTTCTTCTGGTTCACGGAAGTTTGCTGCTTTGCTTGAAGGTGGCGGGGAATCAGGGGCGGTTTATACTGAGGATGCCATGGCGGTTACACTTGATGAAATAGCCGAGCGCATCGAAAGGATTGCGCAGCGTATCGAAATACGTTAGACTGCCAAGCGAACGGTTCTGCTCGGTACGTTTGGTACACTGTCCCTTGGACCAATATCTTTTTGTTCGGGAGCTGTCACTGGTGGAGGTCTTGCCTCTGCACATATGGCGCCCACTTTTACAAACGGGTCGAATGCGGCTTGTTTCAACCGACGGCCAGTTGGCGGTTCCGTTCGTTTATTAATAGAATTGTCATCCCGAGCTTCGTCGAGGGATCTTTGCAAATGACGAGATTCTTCACTGCGTTCAGAATGACATAATATGAATGATAAAAAATCCCTGCGGGAAAAGATTATTGCCGAAAGATTGCTTATACCAGCTCCAGTTGCGACTGTTGCATCTCAAAAAATAGAAAATTTTTTACTAGAGATTATTCCTGATGAAGCGAAGGTGGCGGGTTACTGCGCGGTGCGCGGTGAAGTTGATGTTGCTGGTTTATTAGAAAAATTGCGCGGGCGAGGAAATAAAGTTGCGCTGCCTGTTGTTGACGATGGTAGTAAGATACTAAAATTTCTTGAAGTAACCCCTGATTCTGCAATGGTTGTAGGGAAATACGGCATTTCTTGTCCGCAACCACATTTGCCAGAAATCATTCCCGATGTAGTTATTGTTCCGATGGGGGCATTTGATAAAACTGGGCATCGCTTAGGTTATGGTGGTGGTTATTATGATGCCACGATTAAACATTTCCGTTTGCGGAATGAAAAAATGCTGGTTATAGGCGTGGCGTATGCTATGCAGCGTGTGGAAAAACTGCCAATTCATGATGGTGATCAGAAAATGGATATGGTGGTAACTGAAAAAGAAATTATAAATTGCATATGAAGATTTTATTCCTAGGTGATGTGGTTGGCAGAAGCGGTCGTGATGCGGTGGTAAAAAACCTTCCAGCATTGCGTCGTGATATGCAACTTGATGCGGTTATTGTCAATGGTGATAATGCTGCTGGTGGTTTTGGCATTACTCCGCAGATAGCTAAAGATTTTTTTGCTTGTGGTGTTGATGTTATAACTGGTGGCGATCCTATCTGGGATCAGCAGAAAGACATTGTGCCTTATTTGTCGCAGGAAAAACGCTTACTGCGCCCTGAGAATTTTCCAGTGAAAACAGTCGGCAGTGGTAATTATTTACTGACTCTTGCTGATGGAAGAAAGTTGCTAGTGCTGCATNNTGCTAGTGCTGCATTTGCTGGGTCAGGTTTTCCATAAGGAACATACGCGCTGTCCATTTCTTACAGCTGATGAAATTCTGGAAAAATACCGTTTGGGCAATGTTAGCATCTTGGTTGATTTTCACGCTGAAGCAACTTCCGAAAAAATGGCGATGGGGAAATATCTGGACGGGCGGGTGAGTGTGGTGGTGGGCAGTCATACGCATGTGCCGACTGCGGATGCGCGGATTCTGCCTAAAGGCACAGCCTATCAGACGGATGCAGGAATGTGTGGGGATTATGATTCGGTGATAGGATTTGATCCAGCAGCACCGCTTGAGCGTTTTCTTACCAAAATATCCAAACCAAAAATGGAAGCAGCGCAAGGCGCAGCTATGCTTTGTGGGTTATATATTGAAATTGATGATAAGACAGGATTGGCAAGTGTTTGTCGTGCTTTTGTACATCCCAAGCCGTTTTAAATTACCCTCTTCACAAACATCGTTATATATAATATAATGTCATTGTCGCTTCGGTGACTATGACAATAAACGCGATTCAGAATAAACGGATTGGACCCGGGGGCAGAACCCGGCAGCTCCACCACCCTTCGCTCTACGAGCTTCGGGTGGCAAGCCACCTGAAGTCGTTAGACGAAGGAGTGTCGCCCGTAGCTCAATTTGAGCGTAGGGGGACTGGTAAGCCATTTGAAACGTAAGTATTATGGGGCTGACTCAGGCTCGACAGACGTAGTAAAGGTGTTGTTTTTGTCCGCTATGATACTAGCGTAATTAGATCAAAACTTTAAATGCTAACGATAACGTTGCATTTGTTGCTGCTAACGACAACACAGTCGTAGAAGTTGCTGTTGCTGCCTAACGGCGCATAGCTTACTCTAGTAGTAACACGGTCATTGGAACGGGTGCCGGGTAACAGAAACCCGTTCCGCTTAGTTGGTACTAATATATATAGTTAAAATATATAAACGAAGTGCTTGGTGACAAATGGTTAGTGATTAGTGTACAATGCGTTAACCAAACATAAAATATTAAGCGAAAAATATTAAACATATGAGCAAAGATCAGCTACATTATCCTACTCTGATTGATCAGGCGATGCGCGGTGTTGTGCGTGATATTTTAAGGCGTGTGCAGGCTACTGGTTTGCCTGGAAATCATCATTTTTATATTTCTTATTCAACTTTGCATTCTGGCGTAAAAATGTCGGATCAGTTGCGTGCGAAATATCCGAAAGAAATAACTATAGTTATTCAACATCAATTCTGGGATTTTAAGGTAGAAGATCAGCAGTTTCATGTGACCCTTTCTTTTGGTGGCACCCCAGAAAAATTGACGATACCGTTTGCAGCTCTAACAGCGTTTGCTGATCCTAGCATTAAGTTTGGCTTGCAGTTCCAGCAGTCAGAAATGTTTGAAGTGGATTCAATTTCTATTGATGATGTTGAAAAGATAGCTGTTGAGACTGCGCCAACAGATGAATCTGGTGGTGAAGATAAAATCATCTCCCTTGATGCGTTCAGAAAGAAGTGAGCTATAAGAAGCGTGTCATTCGGAGGAGGCGTAGCCGACGTGGCAATCCAGTAGGTTGTATTCGGCAAGGACTGGATTGCTTCACCTTCGGTTCGCAATGACAATGTTCATCCAAAATGCCCTCGCTCAAGCGCGTATTGCTGCAAAAAATGGTGAAGTTCCAGTTGGTGCGGTGGTGGTTAAAGACGGGAAAATAATTTCCGAAGCATATAACCTAGTAGNNGCATATAACCTAGTAGAAACAAATCGTGACCCAACGGCACATGCTGAAATTCTTGCTATTCGTTCCGCCTGCGAAATTATGAATTCTCCCCGTCTGACTGGTTGCGATTTATATGTTACGTTAGAACCATGTGCTATGTGCGCGCAGGCAATTAGTTTGGCGCGAATAAGCCGCCTTTATTTTGGTGCTTATGATGAAAAAGGTGGGGGCGTTGAAAGTGGCGCACGGATTTTTTCACACTCAACATGTAATCATAAACCAGAAGTTTACGGCGGAATAAATGAGAGTGAATGCGGTGAATTACTGAAAGAATTTTTTAGAGAGAAACGGTAGGATATCTCAGGCGGCAATTCGTACTTTTTTAGTATAAAATCCCTTATAAAAATCAGGTTTTATATTGAATTCATATTTACCGTCTTTGTTTTTAGGAATTTTTTTGCAGATGTGGGTTATGTCAAAATTTGGATAATAAGTCATTATCGGTGAATTCATCAATTTTTTCAGGACATATCCTTCTTCGTGTTTGTCTAATTTGTCTTTAATTTTTTTGTCAATTTTCCATAGCTCACCGACTACCGCATCCTTTTTTTTACCAGTGTGATATAGCAAAGGATAGGTTTCATCTGGTGCTAGATATAGCACATAACCGACCAGTTTTTTCTTGCGGATATACTTGGCGTCACCCATATGTTTGTGCAGGATGCCACCTTTTTTTAGAGTTCCGTAAGCGAAGATTTTCATATAACCTTGCTACCTGTTTCTGGTGATTTAGCAGCAAAATCCATAAGAGTTTTTGGTGCAATATCCTGTGTGAATTTTTTTGATTCAGCAACTGGAGCTTCAGTTTGTTGTTCAGGTTTAGCGGATAATTTTTGTATATCAATACCAAATTGTGCGAATACTGCTTGCGTGTCTTGCCCATTTTTAATGGCAGATGCAACTTGTTTTACTTCCTTCATGTCTGCAGATTTATTGGCAAGGTTGACATAGGCAAGGCTTTCAGGAAATTTATCCAGCATTCTAAAACCAATAAGATAATTAAGCTTGCCCAAAGTGAATCTATCAGTGCCTATATCTGGTTTATTGTCATATGTATTGTTGAGCAATTTTGCTATTTTGTTAGCAAGTTTTATATCATTTTGTCCCTCTGGGGATTCTGCCAAAGGTACGGGATAATGCTTATTAAAATGTTTTCTCTGTAAATTTATCAGTGCCTGAATATCTTGCGGTTGAATTGCTCTGTACGGGTCAACATCCTTATGATTTATTGTATTACTAACCAGTTTTTGTTCAAAATCAAAAAACGATTGCTCACGCAGGAATCCTTCTCCGTATATGTGCATACCAACGGCACCAACGCCAGCATTGGCATTTACGTCATATTTAGGTTGGATGCTCTGAAAAGATTTATCCCTGAATTTATGCCAAGGAATAAAGAATGTTGAGGCGGTAGCTATTCGCGTTGCGGTTCTTTTTATGTAGTTATTACGCGTTATTTTAAGAGACTCATTTTGGCTTTTGATAAAAATATCTGACAGAGTCACGTCTTTGGTTTTTTTACCCAATTCATAACCAACGGCTTCTGCATAAACTGCCTTGATATCATTCAGTGTATTTTTGCTGTACATACCGACGATACCAAAGACGCTTGCTCCCATGCCAAAGGCGGCAAAGTTGCGTGATGCGTAACGTCCGAAACTTGGCTCTTTCCATGGTTTAGTATCTGGGGTAATTTCTGGTTTCTTTTTGTCCAAAAAATTAAGCGGATTAATTTCTTCAAGCGTCAGCCAGATATAGCGCGTACCAACCAATGGTGCGAGAAGCTGTGTGAACAGGGAGCTATACCAGCTTTGATCCGACTTAAGTTCGGGTCTTTCCACTGGAGCGACTGCCTGTTCCTTAGCTAGAATTTTATTATTTTCGTCAACCATTCTGTATCTCTACCAGCATTTATCAAATCAACCATTGTTCAAACCGCAACAACACTATGCAACTTTTGCATAGGGTTTTTGTATTCATTTCCATTTTTATTGAACTATTATACCATAATGTGTGGTTTCGTATTGTTAAGTTTTTGTGACGGTTAAAAAATGCATTGCATACAGCTTTTTTATATGGTATAAATAGCTGTATGAAAAAGCCAGCTATAGAAACCCGCAAAATTACCGTAAATCTGCCTGTGTCGCTGATTGAGTCTTTTACGCGTGATAAAAAAACCAACCTTACGGAGACCATCAAAAAGGCTTTAATAGAATATAGGCACCATCTTGCTTGCCAAGAATTGTTGGATATGCAAGGAAAGGTCAAGTTTATGCTGACAGCCGAAGAACTCAAGGAATTACGTGATTGATATAGCTATTGATACCTGTATTTTGGTAGATTTTCAATCGGGTGTTATTAACGCTCCTGTACTGTTATTAAAGGAAAAGTTGGCATTACGTGAAGTTTGTATTCCGCCAGTTGTGCTTACCGAATTTTTAAGTGATCCTCGTGTTGATAAAAAAGAGTATGAATTTTTTCGTGGAATAAAAGTTCTAGAAATTGGTGATGGGTATTGGCAAAGGGCAGGCGAAACAAGAAGAATTTTGTTAAAAAAAGGCTTGAAAGCCAAGCTCGGTGATGCTCTCATAGCGCAGACTTGCATTGATAATAAAGTTCCTTTACTTACTCGGGATGAAGACTTTCGTCATTATGAAAAACATTGTGGGCTGATTCTTGCCCATAAATTTAATTAAATAAATATCTATAAGGAAAAACCATGGCTGCGTATCAATATGTTTATGTAATGAAAGACCTTTCCAAGAAATATGCTGGCGGAAAGGAAGTGCTGAAGGGCATTTATCTGTCGTTTTTACCTGGGGTAAAAATCGGGGTTTTAGGGCCAAACGGTTCTGGTAAATCGACCTTGTTAAAAATTATGCCAGGGCTGGATAAAGATTATAACGGTGAAGCATGGGCAGCCGAGGGTGCGCGGGTTGGTTATTTGCCACAAGAACCGCAGCTAGATGAAACTAAAGATGTAATGGGTAATATCATTGGTGCGCTTGGTGAGCAAAAGGCATTGCTGGATCGTTTCAATGAGGTTTCCAATAAGCTCGGTGAAGTGACTGACGATGACGAGATGATGAAGCTGATTGAAGAGCAGGGTGAGCTTCAGGAAAAAATCGAAGCATCGGGTGGCTGGGATATTGAGCGTGATATTGAAATCGCTATGGACGCGCTGCGTTGTCCACCGAAAGACGCTGATGTAAGCAAAATTTCAGGTGGTGAAAAAAGGCGGGTAGCACTTTGCAAATTGCTGTTGGAAAAACCAGATTTATTACTACTGGATGAACCAACCAACCATTTGGACGCAGAGTCGGTTGCGTGGTTGGAGCATTACCTAAAAGAGTATAAAGGTACGGTGATGATGGTAACGCATGATCGCTATTTCCTTGATAATGTTACAAGCTGGATTCTGGAGTTGGATCGTGGTACGGGAATTCCGTACGAGGGCAATTATTCGGCGTATCTTGAGCAAAAACAAAAGCGCATGTCGCAAGAAAAGAGTGAAGAAAATTCTCGCCAGAAACAGCTGGCAACCGAGCTTGAGTGGATTCGTCAGGGCGTTAAAGCTCGCCAAGCTAAAAGCAAAGCGCGTATTGCTGCATATGAAACTTTGCTGGCGCAGGAAAATAAAGCGCAAGTGGGCGTGGCGCAGATTGTTATTCCCAATGGCCCACGTCTTGGTAATTTAGTTATCAAAGCCGAGCATGTTAATAAAGGTTTTGGTGATAGGCTATTGATTGATGATTTATCATTTGACCTGCCAGCGGGTGGAATTGTGGGGATTATCGGACCAAACGGTGCTGGTAAAACCACTTTGTTCAAAATGATTACAGGCAAAGAAAAAGCTGATTCTGGAACATTTATTGTCGGTGATTCGGTGAAGCTGGGTTATGTTGATCAATCGCGTGATACGCTTGGCGATAAAAACACTGTGTGGGAAGAAATTTCAGGCGGTGATGAAGAAATCATGCTTGGCAAAAAACTGGTTAAATCCCGTGCCTATTGTTCGAGCTTTAATTTCAAAGGTTCTGATCAGCAGAAAAAAGTTGGTACACTTTCGGGTGGGGAGCGTAACCGTGTGCATCTGGCGAAGATGTTGAAAGCTGAGCATAACGTGTTGCTGCTCGATGAACCAACTAACGATTTAGATGTTGAAACATTGCGCGCACTCGAAGACGCGTTGCTGGACTTTGCTGGTTGTGCTGTGGTTATTTCGCATGATCGCTGGTTCTTGGATCGCATCGCTACCCATATCCTCGCTTTTGAAGGCGACAGCCACGTGGAATGGTTTGAAGGTAACTACGAAGCCTACGAAGCTGACCTGAAACGCCGTCTTGGTGTTGATGTGTTAACACCAACTAAGGTTAAATATCGCCCCATAAGGCGGGGTTAGGCTATTCTAAACGCGCCCGCTATCTGTAGGTTTATTCAGATCCACACCATTTTTTGGATAGTAACTACAGTTTCATGTTTATCAGGAAATGAAAATGTAAAATCTATTTTTTGCTTTGTAGAATAGCGACTATTTCTGCGTGCTCTTCGTCATTGGCAATGTTTACGGCGTTTTCACCGTTTTTGTTACGGATGTTTTTATTAGCACCTTTTTCAAGCAACAACTTCACAGCTTCTTTATGATTTTTGTGAGCCGCAAGTATCAGTGGTGTGTTGCCTTCTCTATCTTTTGCATCAATTTTTGCTGATTTCTTTAATAGTTGTGGGATTACAAAAGTCCTGTTGTTCCATGCAGCCCAATGCAGAGGAGTTTGTCCTGTTGGTGCAGCGAGATTGGCATCCGCTCCGCGACTTAGCAATTCATTTACCATATCTACAGAACCAATGCTGGCTGCAACATGTAGCGGTGATTTTCCTTCTGGAGAAAGATGGTTTACAGAGTTCAAAAACCCTTTGCCCTTTGGTAACAAATTATTCTTTGCAGCGAATACAGCCTGCATTATTTTGGCATATTCAAGATTGTGTTTTTTGTCGGAACGATTGCCCTTTTCCAATAATAGTTTTACAGTATCAACTAATCCGCGGGACGAAGCAAAATCAAGCGCGCTAAAGCCATCTTTATCTTTGATATATATGTTTGCGCCAGCATCAATTAAGCGCAAGCAGATTTCATTTTGCCCTTGATAAGCTGCCCCTATAAGAGCAGTGCGGTTATCACCATCACGCCCATTAACAGGCATATCACTGGCTAGTAACATATCAACTTCTTTTATGTCGCCTCTGGTTGCTGCCTGAATTAATGGTGTAGAATCGGTATTGCTACCGCTGAAAAATCCGCCGATTAGATTGCTTCCACCAACTGATGGTAAAATTGAAACTTTGCTTTCTTCGTTAGGGGAGCCCACACCACCTATTGGTGATTCATCCATTAGACCACCACCACCCTCACTAAATACGCCAACGTTATCAGCCGCTGCAAAAATATTAATAGCAGGAACCAGACGGAGTAGGCTGCCGAGAATTGCGGCAATAATTACATATTTCAAAATGCGAAAAGAACCCCCACGATTCTGTGGAATGTATTGCTGATAGTTGGGTAGAGCTGGTCGGCGCATGTTTTCTTATGTTAGTTATATTGTTTAGTTGGTATCTATATAGCGTAATTTTTTGACAAAAACATCTTAATAATTGCGCCATCGCAACTAATGTTTTAGATTGTCAATAATACGATTTTTTTATAGAGGCAAATTATGCGCTGGGTTGATATACGTGAAATAGCGATTCGTTTGGAAGAGTTGTATCCTGATGCGGATAATATTAATCTACGCTTTACTGATTTGCGAGACTGGGTAATGTCCATTCCTGAATTTAATGATAATCCAAATGGTTGCAATGAAAAACTGTTGGAGGCTATCCAGATGGCGTGGCTTGATGAGCGTGATTAGTGAATTTGCTTGCGAGTTAAAAACGCCAGAAGAGACAATGTTATTTGCAGAAAAACTTGCAAAATTGTGTGGGATTGGCGATTCCATATTGCTTTATGGTGATGTCGGTGAGGGGAAAACAACCTTCGCTCGCGGATTTATTCAGTCACTTATGCAAACAAAAGAAGAAATTGTAAGCCCAACTTTTACGCTGGTTCAGACTTATCCGCTTGCAAGCGGTGGAGCAGTTTGGCACTGTGATTTTTACCGCATTAAAAACCCAGATGAATTACTTGAGCTTGGTCTTGATGAGGCTTTTGATAAGGGAATAATTCTTGTCGAGTGGCCAGAGATAGTCGCTGGTCAGATGCCAAAAAATTCATTAAATATTACGCTCAAGATAGAAGGGCAGGGACGTAAAATCACTCTAGCTGGAAATGCTGATTCGTGGGGAGACAGGTTAGAAAAATTGGAGAATTGGAAAAAATAAATGATACGCAGGCAAGGCGAAGTAGAAAAATTTCTAAGCTATACTAATTTTGCAGGGGCGCAGTTGCAGCCACTCGCTGGGGATGCTTCAGCTCGACGTTATGTGCGGGCAACTCTGGGTGGTAAGCGGGCGATGATTATGGATACGCCAGGAGAAGGAGAGAATTTTCCTGTATTTGTACAGGTGGCAGAGTATCTCCATAAAAATGGCTATAGCGCACCCGCTATTCTTGCGCGTGATATGCAGGCAGGATTTTTATTATTGGAAGATTTTGGTGATGAAAGTTTCACGCGTATTCTAAGTAGCCAAAAAAATGAATCGGGAGATGTGCTTTATGCAGCAGCCATTGATCTTCTTGCACAGTGGCATGATGATGCTAACACAGATTCTTTATCACTTCCGTTTTATGATGAGGAACTCTATTTGCGGGAAGTAAGCCTGTTTCCCAATTGGTTTTTGCCACAAGTTATAGGCAAAGAAAAAGCGGAAGCTTTACGCTCTGAATATATGTATATATGGCGCGATATACTACGTTCTTTCCCGCTTGCAAAAAATATATTTGTCCACCGTGATTTTCACGCTGATAATTTAATGTGGTTGCCTGAGCGTAGCGGAACTAAGCGGGTTGGGCTGCTTGATTTTCAGGACGCGGTGATTGGTGATGCTGCCTATGATATGGTGTCGCTGCTCGAAGATGCTAGGCGCGATGTGCCCGCGCAGATTGTTGAATCCATGATTGCACGCTATCTTGAACAAACTGGCGTGGATGCGGATAATTTCCATAATGCCTATAATATTTTGGGTGCGCAGCGTAATAGCAAAATAATTGGTATTTTTGTGCGCCTCGCTGTGCGTGATGGCAAGGAAAATTATTTGAAATTTCTACCCCGTGTCTGGGGACATTTGCAGCGTGATATAAAACATCCATTGCTTAAAAAACTATATGACTGGTTGGAATTGCATGTTCCGCAGGAATTGCGCGGCGAGATAAAAATATGATAAAAAAATCGATGGTTATGGCAGCAGGGTTCGGCACAAGGATGCGCCCGCTGACTTTGCAGATTCCAAAACCTCTGGTGCAGGTTTTGGGAAAACCGCTTATTGATTATTCTTTGGATTTTCTGGCGGATGCTGGTGTTGAAGAAGCGGTGGTAAATAGCCATTATTTAGNNATTTAGCAGAATTACTAGAAGCGCATTTGTCAGTGCGCACCAGCAAACCGAAAATTATTATATCGCGGGAAAATGCTGTTCTGGAAACTGGTGGCGGGATAAAAAACGCGCTGAAATTATTTGATGATGCGCCATTTTTTGTGGTCAATAGCGATGTGATTTGTATAAATGGTAAAACACCAGCATTGCATCGCCTCTGGCAAGCATGGGATGATGCCGAAATGGATGCGCTTCTGCTGCTGCATAAGGTGGAAGATGCAGTTGGTTATGAGGGCAGGGGAGACTTTTTTGTGGGTGATGATGGAGTGCTGCGCCGTCGTACGCAGCAGGAAACCGCCCCATTAGTTTTTACTGGGGTGCAAATTATCCACCCGCGATTATTTACGGATTCTCCTGATGGGGCATTTTCTCTTAATGTTTTATATAACAAAAATCTGGCGCGCGTTGGTGCAGTTGTGCATGATGGGGCATGGCTGCATGTTGGCGATCAGACAGGACTCACGCAAGCTGAGAACTGGTTAAAGACCAATAAAAATAGCCAATTATAGTCATTGCGACTGTGAGCCGTAGGCGTGGCAGGAAGCAATCTAGTTCTGCAATATATTGTGGCTTCTAGATTACCACGCAATGACGAGCGGGTAATTATTCTGCCAAAGACTATATATTTACAAAGATTCCTCGCATGCACCCACCAATGATAGTTTGTAAAACTTGAATCCTATGGTGCTGGAGGATAAGGGCAAGTATAGGCTGGAATCGCAAGGCGAGCAGCATCAGCAGCATCAGCTGTTACCCCTGCATCAGTAACCGCTTGATTGGCTGCAACTAATAACCCCTGAAGACGGGCAAGCTCGTTGTTTATATCATTTATCTCACTGGTTAGAGCAGGTGGCACTGGAGCGATGGGGACGCTTGATGAAGTTAGAGCATCAAGAGCTGCTTGCGCATCTATAACAGCTTGTCGTGCAGTATTGGCTTCAGCTAGTGGTGTTGCATTTAAGGTGTTAAAATTATCTAATGCTAACTGATATCTATCAACATCAGCCTGCAAAGCAGCTGTATTGGCAGCTGAACAACCAAGATATGTTGGTGGGATTGCCTCACAACCCTCAATATTACGTCTTGTACGACCAATATAATTCATTAGCTGAACTGGATTCATAGAAGGAAAATTTGTTCTCTGAATCGTGTTATAATTAGTGTAATTAGTATTAACGATAGCCTGCCTAGTATTTAAATCGGTGATGGCATTATTCAACGTAGTTTTAGCCGCTGTAATTGATGCGGTAGAAGTAATTGTTGCATTTGCGATCAATATATCTATTTCTGCTAATCGACCAGTTGAATAAACAAGATAATCAATGTAGGCCTGATTAGCCGTTGCGGCTATAACATCAGCATCAGATATTGCCTGTTCAGCTGTTTCCAATCAACCGTTAGCAGCCTCTACTGCTGCGTTATAAGCAGCCTGTGCAGCAGCTTCCTGATCTGGTGTGCAAACCGTTGGATCAGGCGGTGGTGGAGGCGGATCTCCAACAGGCGGAGGCGGAGGCGGAGGTGGTGGTGGAAGTACAGACCCAGGAGGCCAAGGGCAGCTTAGTGGCGGAAGGTCATTAAGGGCAGTCTGTGCCGTCATAACAGCTATATTAGCATCAGTGACAGCCTGATTGGCAGTGGCTATTAAGCCCTGAAGACGAACAAGTTCAGCATTTATGGCATCTCTTCTCGCAACCATTGTTGGATCTGGCGGTGTTGTAGGAGTTCCAGAGGTTGGAAGGCTGTTGAGGTAGTTTTGGGCATCAATAACAGCTTGTCGTGCAGCATCAACCGCTGCGTTTGGAGCTGTGGTTGCGGCACTAAGAGTGGCAATATTGGCGTCAATAGCTTGTAGCTCATTAAAAGCAGCCATTTGTGCTGCTGAATAATCCTCAGGGTCTATATTAGCTGCTTCGGCTGCTTGGAGGATTGCCCTGTCGGTATTAACAGCAGCCTGAGTTGAAGTAACATAATTGTTGAGAGCATCGTTTGCTGGTTGTGCAGCAGCAACCGCATTGTTATAGTTAGTTACTGCGGTGTTTAAGGCAGCAGTTGCTGAGGCAATCGCATTTCTTTCAGCTAGTGTAGAACCACTTGATTCTGCTGCTCTTATTGCTGAATTTAAAGTAGCCAGTTCTGCCGTAATTGAGTTATAGTAATTCTGATAATCACCAGTGGAACCCTCAACATTATTTTCTGCGGCACTCAAGTTACTCCTTGCGGTAGCGAGTGCATCAGCAGCTGCATTCATAGCATCTCTATAAGTAGCTTGCGCATCCCGCCATTGCTCTGCTGTGCATTCGGTTGAAGGTGGCGGTGGCGGTGGTGGCGGTGGCGCGTCGGCAGCAGTTTCACAAACCTGACGACCTGGGAAGCATGTGCTTCTTTCAGCAGCGTAGTTGTCGCACTCACCCCACTTTGGTCCGCAGAGAGTTAAATCCTGAACAGCACCAGTTCCTGCACCATTATAACCAATTATATAGTTAGGTGGAGGGTCAAATCCAGCATTAACACAATAAGAGAAGCTGTTAGTTGCTAATTTTGAGGTGTTAAGATCTGGACCACCAGCTCCACTTGCTGTGTTTATCATAGGGCATTGACGTTGCGCAGTGTCCGCTGATGGGCGATAGATTTTTACATTATCCCACACACTATTAGGAATAAGCACCCCATTCGCATCTCTGATACCATCCCCGCCAAGAATACAGGAAGTAAATTCTGGATCTTCACAAGAAGGATTATCACCAACTTTTGCAAGATCAGAAGGAGGCAAGTATCTTATAGGTTCGTCAACAATAGTAGGAGCTCTCGGAACCTCAGTCGGCAAAGTTGGATTGAGGGTAACTATCCTCAGAGTTCTCGCCCGAATTGGAACTTCAGTTTTGTAAATAGTTCTTTGCTGGTTAAGTCCTGCGGATGTTGATATACCAGCGGCGGTTGGGAATTTACCTTGATTCCAGCCCTCAATTTTTACAAATCTAGGCTCAGTTTTGTTCGCTTTTGCAACATAGGAAATACGTTTTATCCCGTTTATTGTGTAGATTATCAGATCGCCAGTCTCTGCATTATCAAGACCAAGTGTAGTTAACGCATTTCTTTCAAATTCATTGTTCGGGTCGGAAATATAACCTCTCCAGCCCAGCGGCCAAGGCCATTGAACACCAATTTTGCTCGTGTAGTTTGCTCCAGCCCGAGCGAGAACAAAATCTTCCTGCGCAAGTGGTTTGAATAGTTTTTCATAACGTCCGATGCAGTTAAGACCAAAGCGACGCAATGTCCACATCTGGTGACCTTTAATACCTTCCCAGCCATTTATTTTCCCATTACGGGCAGTTTGGGTCAGCGATGATCTCGGATCGATATTAGCTGCGGTGGTAGTCTCCCTTTGATCAACTACAAACATGCGTCTAGCCCTCTCCAAATTCTCTAGGGCTGCTGCAAGCTCAGCATTTGCAGCATTTAAACGATTTACAAATGGAGTCATATCAGTCCATGTGCAACGCAAAGCACGTCTCCTAGGCTTATAGCATCTCTGCCTTGGTTCATTATCATAAGCCCACTGTGCAGCGGCTTGTTCGGCTCTTGCAGCGTTAAGGCGTCTTATGGCAGCTGCAATAGCATCTGGATCCTGCCTTGCGTCAATTTCTGTTACCACATCGGTGGCATCATAAAAATTACGTTCTTCATGACCAACGCCAACCACAGTATCATAACTGCCCAAAGTGTTTATGAAACTTCCGCCATGCAGTGGATTTCCAGATGATGTTCCCGTGTCCCAAAGGCGCATATAAGGCATGTGTGCGCCACCTTCGCCGAACTGAATGGCGATTGCTGCTGCAGCATCATTAGAATAGGCGGCGGACAAAGCAGAATCGATAAAATTGGAAGCTGGAGCACCAAGCGTGGTTTGCAGTGTATTAACCCCTGCCCTCATAAGAGCATCGGCAGCATCCTTTCCATTTGAGATGATGTAAGCTTCTCTTGCCTGAAGCATCGCTGTTATACCATCACGCAGGAAATTTTCGGCAGTTCTTATTATAGTTTCCTGAGCATCTTTTACTAATATGTAGGCACCCATTTCAGCAGTAACTAGCAATTTCTTGGCTGCGAGGTCAAGCCCTGCTGCTGCTGCCTCATTAATGAGTTCGGTGGTTACGCCTAATGGAATAATTTGATCAGCCAGCAAAATAACGTTCGTCACTTTTGTTAAATTATATAGTGCATTGGCTGCATTAATAGCCCTAGTATTTGCCATGCGTTCTTCCGCCAAGGCAGTATCCACACGTGCTTTTGCAAAATCTATTGAACTATCAGCCAGAGTTTTTACGGTATTAAATCCACTCCACGCAGCACCAATAGCACCGACCGTTCCAAAGATTGTGGTATTGGCGTAATTCCTTGCTGTTGCTATAGCATCATCACTTTGCGTTTGGTAAAGGGTCAGTCCATCAGTTATTGGTCTGGTGAAGCTGGCTGGAATCTCTTGCCAATTGGATATAGGGAAATAATTGCTAAATCTTAGTTCTCGAGCTTCTGTATTATCACAGCCGACCATGGTTAATTTCTGGTTCAGCAAGAACACCTCATCATATGCTGTCATACTTGTAACAGGGTTTACTGGTTGCCCGCCTTGTGACCCGATAGGGACAGGAGTATTAAAAGTGGCTGTGTATAGAATATTACGGGCAGTTTCTCTTTCTGCGTCAGTGGTTGCAACACTGATGGCATAGTCATCTCTAAAGCTTACGAGCGTTTGTTCTGTATAATCATAAAGATGATCAAAACCGAATATCATGCTGCGTTTCGCGCGCATACCTTCGCATGGACGGATTTTGACATAATTCATCGGAACCACATCCTTTACTAGGATACGGCAACATTGCTGTATGCTCATACTAACTGGGCAATCNNCTAACTGGGCAATCCGCATAATTATCAGATTCATAAAATCTGGTTACACAAGGTTTCCGCCATTCAGGAAGTGTTCTTCTATAATAATAAGAAAGGAAGTTACGGCGACGCCATGTGGTGAAGTTAAAATTAATGCGCTGCATTATGCAGTTATCAAAAGATCTTCTGCGTGGCTCCATAATATCCACTGGCACGATGGCACACTGAACCTCTGGGTGCTTTAAAGAGTTCATTTGTACTGCAGGATCCGCTGTTGGTGGACTGGTCATAGTCGGGTTGAAACCAGAATATGCAAATTCCCAATCATTGAATATACGATCCCTAGGCGTAAATACGTTAGTCTGGAAAGAATATTCGCGGTCAGTAGCGTAAATCTCGGTGTTAGGGTTGCCGAAGGAAAATTGATCCAGATTGGCTCTGGCTACTAGTTCCAACATTCTTGAAAATTTATCAGCCCAAGTTCTTGGAGATGGTCTGTAATCATCACGCGGAGCAAAAGGGTGGGTGGGAACATTGATTTTCTCTACGTTTGGACAGAACCCAGCCCTGCCCTGACCGATAGAACTATAGGCATCATAGTTGGATATAGGAACAAAATATTGAGGACCCCAATTTTTATCCAAAACACTTGTTTCCACTATAAACGAAATGGCGTAATTTATCATAAGCGTATTATTAAAATTATCCCAATCTGTTACCATCATAGGACCAGCATCACCCATATTTCTTACACAGGGGAAGATATTTTGGAAAACAGGCGGATTGACACTTGGATAGTCAGCGGTAGGGAAGGTCAGGCGAAAACTTCTGTTCAATTGATCCGCAACTGAATATTCAGCTTCATCAAGGTCTGGGCGTTGATATTGCAGAACTTCAGCAAATCCAGCACCCACAGGCGGAGGATTTCCTGCCGCTAGTGCCTCTGCAATTAGTCTTGCAGAGTTACCATTTACCAGCGGTTGGCAGCTGTTGAATATTGCCAACTCAGGATCACCACCTCTATTTGCATCCTGAGTTAGAGGATCATCAGTGCTTGGACCATTTCTTTCCAGAGTCCACTCGGGGTGTGTGGCACGCTGTAGTATAAAATAGTTATAACATTTTGATGCAGAATTCTTCCATTCTGCGGCACTAACTGGCGGTCTGGCTGGTGTAGCAGGAGATGTAGTTCGGTCTTCTGGCACCCAATAAACAACTTCGGGACATCCAAGCCTTCCTCCTAGGAAAAATGTGGTAGAAAAATAACGATTACTGGTTCCGTATATTGTTATTGGCGTATAGGAATCGTGACCAGCGTTAAAAGAATCACCAGTACTCCTGAGAAACCTATCGTTCCTAGCATTTTTATAGTATGAGAAAGCGGAGCTTCCATCGGTCGGCAGCTCTATTTGCTGGTTGTTCATTCTCGGCATACAAGAAAACAGAGAAGGTCTTGCTCCCAGCACAGTCCCAGTTGCTCTTTCGTCAAACTTTGATGTACCTACTGGAATGTTGGTGTAAGTTGGGGGAATAGTGGGTGGGGTAACTTCGATATGTGGTGTAATCAACTCACCAGTCTTGGAATCAAAGCGGTCATATCTAAGGTTAGCAGGGCTTATACAAATATCACGGTAGAAACGATCAGGTTTCAGAACTACACTGTTTGTAGAATTTGCCATCCTGCCACCGCCAGTTGGCCAAGCATGTTTTATATACAGGGTTGCTTCAAGATTTACGACATTGGTCATGAGGCACTCAAAAAAATCTTCACACCAGTTTTTTGGTAACGGAACGCACCAAGTCCAAATATAAATTGGGCCGTAACACCACAGACCGCGCCCTAGCCATGGAACTGGAGAACCTATGGTGATAGGTAGCAAACCAAAATGGGGTTTAAAATCGCAAACTTCGCACGGTCTTCCAAAAGGGAACCCCCATGTCATGATCATCGCACCAGGTATAGGAACGCTAACCTTGGCGGAAGCATTGGAAACTAGAGGTGACGGCGCGGTAAGGATTGCAGAGGCAATTAATAGAACAGCCAAAGGTCGGCGTAGCGAATTACGCAGAAAATTCTTGATACGGTTGTGGTGCGGAATGATTGGCACGAACACGAAACCTTTAATTTAAGAAATGAATTAAACAAATATTAGGCAATAATTATTACAAATACTTTCATATCATTTTTAACTATAGCTCATAATTATTACAGTTTTATGACAATAAAGAAAGAATTTTCTGCGCAGCTATATAGCTAGGCAGGGTTTTATCCTCTGGCACGAGCTTTTCCAAGGCAATTTTGATGCCTGTTTGTTGCTTGTTTTGTAAGTCTGGCATTGATAGCAGGGCGTTGGCGCAGCTCGCCAGCATTGCAGGGGTTGAATGTTCCTGTAATAGCTCTGGAATGACTTCTTTTTTCAGTAATATATTGATAAGGTTGGCATATTTAATTTTTATCATGCGCCGTAGCCACCATACGGAAAATCTATTCATCTTATAAGTAATAAGCATTGGAACTCTTGCGATTGCCACTTCAAATGCGACGGTTCCAGATTTTACAAAGGCAAACTGGCTCGCTGCGATGGCATCTTTTTTATCCTGCTCATTTTCGGCAATTACTGCGCGGAACGGGCAGTTATTGAGGTAAGGAGCGAGTAATTCCGAAGCATGCTCTGGAACAGCAATTACTAATGCAAGGTTAGGGTAGCAAGTGGCAAGCATGGATAATGCTCGTGTAAATACAGGCATGTGCCTGTTTATTTCTGCTTTGCGACTACCAGGTAATAAACAAAACAGCATAGTGTTTTTAGGAATTTCATATTTTACGCGGAACGCATTTCCATTGCCAGATGTGCTTTCGCAGACCACAGGATGCCCAACAAATGTGCAGTCCAGCCCAACTTTTTTGAAATATGGTGGTTCGAAAGGTAACAAAAGCAGCATGTGATCAAAAAGTTCTTTACATTTTTTTGCTCTCTTGGGTTTATACGCCCACACTGTAGGGGCAACATAATGCACGAATTTGCTTTTAAACTCTGCCTTACGTAATTTTTCCACCACGCGGAAACAAAATCCTGGTGAGTCGATGGTAACAACGATATCTGGTTGTTTGGAAATCACATCTTCTATGGTGGAGGCAATGTGAGCAAGGGTACGAAATAAATACGGGACTATTTCAACAAATCCCATAAGAGATAGATCATGGTAGGGGAATATGCTTTCTAGCCCTTCCTCCTCCATTCTTTCGCCACCTATGCCATAAAACAGAACTGGTTTTTTAGATTGTGCGCGCAATTCCCGCATCAGCTGTGCGCCAAGAAAATCACCCGACGGTTCACCCGCCATCAGATATACTACGAGCGGTTTTTCATATTTTATTTCAGTATTTATGACTTCATCCATACTTAACACCTACCACAAACAAACCATATTCATCAGCTTTTTTGATAAGTTCTTTTTTGTCAATAAATAAACTGCCATGAGCTTCAACCGCCACTCCAGCAAAACCTGCCTTATATAGGTTTTCTATAGTTTTAACCCCGATAGATGGTAAATCAATTTTTTCTTCCTGATTGGGTTTTTTTGCTTTCACCAGAACGCCACTTTTTCCAGTTTTCTGCTTTAATTTTTGGCAGTGAGAAATTAGAGCATCTGTTCCAGTTTCATCTTCTGTTCCAAGAATAAAACCATTTTCAACAATGACTGCTTGCCCAATATCGAGCGCGCCAAGATTTTTTGCCGCTGCCATACCAATCATAATGTCAGATTTAGCCTGTTTATCTGGAGATATTTTTGTGAATACGCCTTCATCCACCAATATATCATTTAATATAGAATCCACACCGACTATAGTAAAATTTTCTTCTTCAAAAAAAGATATTATGGCTTTGAGCAGCGCATCATCACCAGAAAAAAAAGCCTTGCCAAGTTTTTTCATCAGAGCTGCACCAGCTGCATCTGGCTTTAACGAAGTAAGGGAAGGGCGTTTGATTCCGCCTGCCATTACCACTTCCTGCACCCCAGCATTCTTAAGATGTTTTAAAGCCTCGCCGACTGCGCCGATTCGTACCACAGCATGTGGAACATCCTGCATTATTTCGGGATTAAAACTTTCCTCAAAAGCGATAACAAAAAACGGGCGGTTATTATTTTTGCAAACACCAATTATTTGTGCGGGAAGGCTTCCCTTCCCTGCTATTATACCTAAAGTTTTCATGCTGCCTGTGGTGGGGTTTCACGCCCAGAAGATTTAGGAACACACAGAGAACGTGAACCTTTATCACTCATGAAGGAAAGTATATCAAGAACGGCTGATATATCACTGTATGCAATTTTTGCTTTTTCAGCGCGCGCTGCCAGAGTTCCCTCTTCTTCTTCAAAAATCATTTTATACGCATTGCGCAGAGCGTGGATGGTATCCCTATCAAAACCACGACGCTTCAGCCCAACCAGATTGAGTCCTGCAAGGTTAGCACGCTCACCCATAACCGAGCCGTAAGGGATAACGTCATGCTCCACGCCAGACATTCCACCGATTACGGCGTGCGTGCCGATGCGCACAAATTGGTGAATAGCAGCAAGTCCGCCAATGATAGAAAAATCACCAACTTCCACATGTCCAGCAAGAGTTGCATTATTGGCAAGTATAACATTATTGCCGAGCTGGCAGTCATGCGCGATATGTGAGCTAACCATGAACAGGCAGTTATTGCCAACTTTGGTGTTCATGCCACCACCCTCGGTTCCAGGGTTGATGGTGACATATTCGCGGATAACATTATTGTCGCCAATGGTAAGCGTAGATGGCTCGCCGTGATATTTTAGATCTTGTGGAGCAAAACCAAGCGAGGCAAAAGGAAATATCTGGCAATTCTTGCCAATGGTGGTGTTGCCACTGATAGTTACATGCGAGAATAATTTTGTGTCGTCACCTATTGTAACATTGCCGTCGATTACACAATATGCACCAATGGATACATTCTTTCCGAGTTTGACGCTGTCTGCGATGATTGCGGTAGGATGGATTTTTGAGTTGCTCATTTTAAGTTACTATCATTGCACATATTACAGCTTCAGCTACTTTTACGCCTTCAACTGTCGCTACACAGGAGAATTTCCAGACATTACGGCGACTCTGTTGTTTGTCTACGCGAACATGCAGGCAGTCCCCAGGAACAACAACTTTGCGGAATTTTGCTTCATCAATTGACATGAAATAAACCAGTTTTCCTTCAGCCTCTTTACCAAGAGTATTCACCACCAATATAGCTGCCGTCTGCGCCATTGCCTCAATAATAAGCACCCCTGGCATAACTGGCTTACCGGGGAAATGCCCAGTGAAAAACGGTTCGTTGATGGTGACGTTTTTAAGCCCTATTGCAAACTCGCCAAGCTCCCATTCAATTATCCTGTCTATCATCAAAAACGGATAGCGATGCGGGATCATTTCCATGATTCGTTCAATGGGGATGATAGCTTCTGAACCTTTTTTATTTGTTTCCATAATACAACCTATTGATCATTTATTTAACTTGTAGCTTGAGATTTCTTTTTTGATAATTTTGCCATTGTAGCAGTTTGTCGGTGCCAATCAAGTATGGGAATGGCAGGTGAGCCACCATAAGTTGCACCAGCAGGGACATCAGTCATTACGCCAGCCTGCGCGGCTAATTTTGCGCCATTGCCGATTATTATATGCCCAGAAAGACCAACTTGTCCGCCTATCAAAACACCATCGCCGATATGGGTGCTGCCAGCAATGCCCGTTTGTGCAGCAATCATAGTATAGCGTCCAATCTGCACATTGTGACCAATCTGTACCAGATTATCTATCTTGCTGCTATCGCCGATTTTAGTGTCATGTCCAGCACCGCGGTCTATACATGTGCCAGAACCTATTTCTACATTATTGCCAATTATTACCAAGCCAAGCTGCGGTACTTTGGTGACACCTTTCTTGCCAGCAGCGAAACCAAAACCGTCTTGTCCGATATGGACACCGCGATGGATAATAACATTGCTGCCGATAATAGAGTGACTGATACTGCACAAACCACCGATGCGTGTATCTTTTCCTATTTCCACTGATTTATCAATTATCGTATTTGCACCTATCCAGCAGCCATCAGCAATTCTCACATTTTCACCAATAACTGCACCAGAATCAATGCGGACATTTTTTCCGATGGAGGCAGATTTGGCAATGTGAGCTTGCAGAGAAATGGCAGCGGAAAAATTTTCCTGCGGGTAGAATTTTTGTGCAGCTATTGCGTAAGCGTAATAAGGTTCTTCTGTTATCAGAAGCTGCATGGTTTTTGGTGCGCGGTCAGCAAATTTTTGGCGTACAAAACAAGCACCAGCTTTACTGGTTTCAAAAGCAGAAATATATTTGGTGTTATCAAGAAAGCTGATGTCATCGCTGCCAGCTGTTTCCAACGGTGCAACGCCAGAGAATTTTTGTTCTCCAGAAGAAGGAGCGATAGTCGCATAAGTCAAAGCAGCTATCTCGTTTAAAGAAACTGCGCCAGAATTAATAAAAAATCGACTATCGCTCATCTATATAACTTGATTATTTTTTAGTATCTTTCTTATCAGCAGTTTTGTTAGCTGCTGGAGCATCAAATTTTACATCCAGTTTAGGAAGTTTTTTATTGAGGCGTTCCAGAACTTCAGCAGAAATATCGAGTTTGCTGTCAGCATATAAAATCTGCGAAGTAGGAACAGCAATCACAAAGCCTTTTTCTTTCGATATGTCAGAAATAATTTCAGTGACTACTTTTTGAATGTCATTGAGTGAATGTTCAAAGGCGCTGTCTAGTAAAGTTTTCTTTGACTGAGCGTCTTTTTGTAGATCACCTAC
>CXWL01074750.1_pt1 | contig 23855 bp, 23 predicted proteins | sample 590931 | NCBI WGS metagenome assembly CXWL01 (sample SAMEA3498368, study PRJEB10139) | groundwater metagenome | biome: water well; material: biofilm material | place: Germany | collected 2015-04-27
AAACCGGCAAGGTGTGCGCGTGAGTTGAATGCTGTAATCCACATCCGTCCAATCAACCTCGCCGCCGGAACGGGTGCGATAGATGAGCCGGATTGTCCATGCCGATTCCACACGCACATTGATGTTGGACTTGCTCCCGTCGCCCCATGTCCATTGCCAACTAAATGACCGGCCAGCCGTGAGATAGCCATCGCGCGCCCAGCGATTTATATCAAGGCTGGTGCGTCCCTCTATGGTGTTTTTTGTGCCGTAACGGTAGCGATTACCGGAGCCGATGCCGCCCATATTTTACCGAAATCATTTGGCAGGTTAGCGTGAATGGAAACCAGAGAAAATGCCGAAAACCGCATTGATAAAGGCTTTCGGCATGGTTTCCATGTGTTTCATTTGTGCATCAATTTACCGCTGATTTCAATGCACTGGCTGGTCTGAATTTGCCGCCCTTGTTGCCCGCCTTGGATGCCCGGAAGCGAGGCACCTTTGCGGCGACAATCTTGATCGTCGCGCCGGTCTGCGGGTTACGCCCGTTGCGGGCAGCGCGCTTGCCCACGTAGAAGCAGCCGAAGCCGGTAAGTGCTGCGACATCACCCTTCTTGAGCGCCACTGCCAGCGCGCCTTTGAATGCGTCCATTGCGCGCTTTGCCACGCTGGGATTCAGGCCGGTATCGGCGCTGATTTCTCCGCACAGTTTGCTTTCGCTGCATGACGGCGCGCCGGTAGTGCGATGGTAAGCGGTATAGGTCAACGGCTGGCCGGTGCGCGGATTGCGCCCGGTCTTCTGCGCTGGCGAACCTCTGGAAAAACTCCCCAGCCCGCGCAGCATGACGCGCTCGCCTGCGTCTGAATGCGCCTTGATGCGCGCTTCCAGCGAGTCCACCACGCGCTTGCCTTGGGTTTTTGTGATGCCCGTTGTGCGGGTAATCTGGACGATGGTATCGGTTCTGTTCATGGTGTCGCTCCTTTGGTGATATTCAAGAAGTGCATATTTTGAATGCTTACGCTGCATGATGCAAGCGCAGCTAGTGATTTATGCCGTTTCTGCATAAAATGCCGCAATGGCAGCCGATCTCTTGACCCTTGGAAAACGCATCAAAGCCGAGCGCGAAGCGCAGCGGCTGACCCAGCGCGAGCTTGCGCACCTGGCGCAATTCGAGCAAACCCGGCTATCCAAACTGGAAAGCGGCAAATCCGATCCCGGCTTGCCCGCCTTGGAACGGCTTGTAAATGCGCTGGGCAAAAGCATGGCGTGGCTGCTGGATGAAGCGGAGCTGGTGAAGCTGTCGGGCAAGTTGTCGCCGGAAGCGGCGGAGCTGGCGAAACGCTGGCTGCTGCTGAACGATGCCGACCGCGCTGCGGTCTGGCGCATTGTGGCGGCCTTGGGGCGGCGGGATACACCAAAGGGTTGACTGTCGGTTTCAGGGAGCCACTTGGGGCGGATGGGAAGCGTGGCAGGTGAGGCGGGAACGAGCAACGCAGTGCGAGCCGCCGGAGCCTGACAGGCTGGGCGGGCGGGGGACAGAAAACAAAGGCAGTGCAACGGAACACAAGGGCAGTGAAACAAAAAAACAGCCGTGCGGTAATTTACACATAACGGCTGATTATGCGAACCGGCAGGCGCGTAGCGGTGCAACGCACTTTGCATAATCCAGCGTTATGTTCATTTACCGCATGACAACACCGCCTTGCACTAGCGTTGAGAGGGCGCTGCACGTTCAGGCAACCACTGCACCAGCAGCCTGCGAACGGCGAGCGCTTGATGGCGTAGCGGCCTCATGCGGAGCCATGAAGTGCGACGGCGTGAAGCGGCTGCGGCAGCGGAGCGGACACACTTGGAACGGAGCTAAAGCAGAGGGCAGGTTCATCGCCTTCTGCGCTCGGTTCGGTGCCAGTGCGATAGCGAAGGCGCGGGGCTTGCGCTTTATCTTGCAAGCGCCGTGACTGAGCGGTCAAACGGATGAGCCGTGCCCAAAAGCCAGCCGAAAAAGGCTAGTCGGCTAATGACAAAACCGTTTATCATTGCGGCTATTCGTGTATTTTTAGAAATCAAATTATGCAGTTCCCGAACAAGCTGGCCTCCTGATTGCCCGCCCGCCGATACGCAAGACGCGCAGGGCGAGCACTTCCGTGTCGCCAGCAGTAATCCGCCGGGCGCGGATGATTTCAAGTCTTATGCTGAACTCGGCGCAGCCCCAACGGCAAAGCCGTGCAGGCGTGTTGGTTTGTCCCTGTTGAGAACATTGGATGATGCCATTCACCAAACCGAGTTATTCCCGATGCGCGGCAAGTTGATTTTTCGGGGTGATCTCAATCCGAGCCACGGCAAGACGCTCCCAACCAAGGGAACGCTACCTACGCATACCACTTGGTGGCCGTTTGAAGGCATTGATCGGGCAGCTCCATTCGTGTTCGCGGGTGCTCAATAAAATGGACTGGACAGTAACCGCCCAGCAATTTGACGTAGCAAGTTTCCAGGGAATTTCCCCGGAGGAGATTCTTTACGAGTTTGACGGGCCACGCATTTTCACGGCGCGCAGTGTCATGGGCGAATTGCTGTTTTATTTGGCCGATGAAAAAGATGGCGTGTGCAGGTACATCGTTGCACCAACCAACGCGAGCATTATTGCGCTTTTGAAGTCTGGCGTGCGATCTGTCCGCGATGCCCTCAATCAACCTTGGGTGTGGTTTCTCGACACGCAATATGACGGCAATCCTGTTGCGGCCTGGAAGGGTACGCTGGCCGATGCGCCTGTAAATGCTCTCCCGCTGCCGGGCGTGATGCTGTGGCCGCACCTTGAACCCGTTTTTGTGCTTCGTGCGATTGGCGAAGGCTTGGGCGAAGGCACCGTGCCCGCCAGCGTGATACGGCAAGTAGTCGATGGCGCGACAACGGCACTCAAAAAAATATCAGGGCATGTATTTCAGGCTGCGGGCGCTCAAGGGCGCAAGACCAATGTTATCCGGCAATTCTACGATTTGCCCATGCAAGGCGTGGCCTACAATAGTTTCGAGATAGCCTTTCGGCTTCCAGACCGCAAGCAGTTGAACCTGGTCGCAGGCGAAGCCCCGGAAGAACTTGGCAGCGAGTTCGATGAAATCGGCAAGCAGTTGGAACAAGCGCTGTCGTGGGCCATGAATGCCAAGTCTGAAGAAGACAACGAACCGCTGGACATTGACCTGCTGGAAGCGCTCGAAAAACTTGTGCCGCCGCAAACCGGCATCGTCAAGTCGGTGGAATTGCGTGGCCGGATTTTTCGTGCGGGTCACGCCCGCTATCAGCTCACCCGCGAGACATCAAAGCGGGTACGCCGGGCGCTTGGCAAGGCGCGCGTATCCCAGGAGCGAATCACCAAAGTCACAGGGCTGGTGCGCGAATTCGACAAGGATGATCTGTCCTTCACCCTGCGCGAAACGGACGACGGCAAAGAACATGGTTGCCGGTTTCCGCAGGAATTTTTCGACGATGTGCTGGAAGTGTTCAATACCGATCAGCGCGTCACGATCAGCGGCAGGGAAAACATCAAGAATGGCTGGATTGACGTTTCGCTGGTATCCCGCGAGCCGTCGGCTATCGACCCTTCCAACAGCGCCGTATAGTTGCTGTGCTCCCGCAGTGCAAGCGCCGCTGCCAGGCCAAGGCTGTGCTGCGGCGTATATAAACAGGCGCTAGAAAAATAATGATGCTGCCCCTCTTCGCTCTACTTTCGCAATTGGAGATACGCCTTGTCCGATAAGCCATTTGTTTACGGCCCCAACAACCCGCATCCGCTTTCGCAGATGCGCACCGAACTGGTGTGGGACGGCAAGTACGACGAGTACGGGCGGCGGCGCGAAGTGAATGTGGCGGAGCTGGCGATGCCGATGCAGCGCATCGAGACGGTGGACGAGCCGCGCAGCCGTGCGGAAGCGGAGGGCCAGTTGCCGCTGTGGGAGAAGAAGACTAACAAAGCGCGTGAGAAGGAAGCCGAATACGATGCCTGGCGCAACCGGCTGATCTGGGGCGACAACAAGCTGGTGATGGCGAGCCTGCTGAAAGAATTCAAAGGCAAGATTGACCTCATCTACATAGACCCGCCCTTCGACGTGGGCGCGGATTTCACGATGGACGTGCCTATTGGCGACGGCAAGGATACCGTCGGCAAGGATCAGTCCACGCTGGAGATGGTGGCTTACCGCGATATGTGGGGCAAAGGCACGGACTCCTATCTGCACATGATGTTCGAGCGGCTCTTGTTGATGAAGGAGTTACTCTCCGAACGAGGAAGCATCTACGTGCACTGTGATTGGCGCATGAGTCCACATTTGAGAGCGATAATGGACGAGGTGTTTGGCAAAGAAAACTTTCGGAATGAGTTGTACTGGTACTACTACAACAAGATGCATGATGCGCGAAAGCCCATCTTCCCGCGCGCGACGGACACGATCCTGTTCTACGCTCGGTCTGCATCATTAGGAACTACATTCAACCGACAGAAGGAAGACCGCGAGACGGCGGTTCGCCAACTTGTGCGAAAAAAAGTTGGCGGCAAGATGGTGAACGCTCGTGACGACGAAGGCAACGTTCTTTACCGAGATGCAATTGATAGGACTGTCGATAATGTTTGGCGTATCCCAATGTTGCAGCCTGCTGATAAGACGCAATACCTCGCCTATGCTACCCAGAAGCCTGAAGCTTTGATCGAAAGAATAATCTCAACGTCTTCCAACGAAGGCGATCTCGTTGCGGATTTCTTCTGCGGCAGCGGCACGACGGGCGCAGTAGCTGAACGGCTGGGGCGGCGCTGGATCATGTCCGACCTTGGCCGCTTTGCCATTCACACCAGCCGCAAGCGATTGATTGAATCACAACGCAATCTGCATCAGGAAGAACAGACCTACCGCGCCTTCGATGTTTACAACCTTGGCCGTTACGAGCGCCAATGGTGGCAGAAGGAGCGGCTCCAAGGCGCGGACGAGGAACATCGCCGCGTGGTGCTGGAGTTTTTCAAGGCGGAAGTCCTCGCTAATTCGGCAAGCCCGCTGTTACATGGCCGCAAGGCTGGCGCGTTCTGCCATGTGGACGGCATAGACAGCATTTTCACCCGCGACGAGGCGCGCGCCGTCGCCGAGGCGGTGGCGGCTATGGGCGGGCGCGAGGCGTATTGTCTGGCGTGGGAATTCGAGATGGAGCTGCGCCAGTATTGTCTGGCGCTCGAAGCAGAATTTGGGGTGAAGCTCAAGCTGATTCCCATCCCGCGCGAGATCATGGAGAAGAACCGCAAGAGTCCGCCGCCATTCCTTGAAATGGCCGCACTGGAAGCGGATGTAGTCAAACGCAAGGATGGCGGCAAGACTCTCGTCGAAGTGAAGCTCACCCAATTCCTGCCCTCGCTGGCCGAAGTGCCGAGCAAGGAGCTGGAGGCGCTTAAGGAGCGTGCCGTGAAGAGCGGCTTCGACTTCATTGATTTCTGGGCGGTGGATTTCGACTGGCAGCCGGGGCAACCTTTTCACCACGACTGGCAGGACTACCGCACGCGCAAAGACCGCAGCCTGCGCACCGTGAGCGATGCCGGGCATGTGTACGATGCGCCGGGCAAGCACACCATCTGCGTGAAAGTGGTGGACGTGTTCGGCTGCGACACCAGCATGACGTTGACGGTGGAGGTGTGACATGAGCGAAGCCCTGACCATCAAGAGCGATGCGCTGGAGCCGCTGTTCGAGGCATGGGAAGAACCCAACAGACACCGTGTGCGCGCCGCAAGCGGCGAAGGCGCAGTGGTGCAAAATCAGCGCCGACCTTCCCCCATCAATGCGGGCATGGTGCAGAACCTGCGCGCCGAGGTGAAGTCTTGGCGCGACAATTATTACTATGGCGCCAGCGACACTTCGCGGCAATTGCTCAATCACTGGTTCGGGCGCTCGCACCGGATGCTGACAGGCGGCAACGAGATCGAGTTCCGCTATTACTTCTGCCAGCGCGAAGCAATCGAGACGCTGATCTACTTGAAAGAGGTGCGCCACACCGAGCGGTTGTCGCAACTGATCGCAGAGTTCGGCGGCACACAGGCAGAAGCGGCGGCATTGGGCATTACCGAGGAAGAGGATGCCTTGTGCCGCTACGCCTTCAAGATGGCCACCGGCTCCGGCAAGACCAAGGTGATGAGCCTGGCGATTGTGTGGAGTTACTTCCACGCGCTGCGCGAGAGTGAATCGCCGATGGCGCGGCATTTCGTGGTGATCGCGCCGAACCTGACGGTGTTCGAGCGCTTGAAGGAAGATTTCAAGCCCGAGGGCGGCGGGTTGGACATCTTCGATAAAGACCCGCTGATTCCGGTGGAATGGCGCGGCGACTGGAACCTGACCACCGTGCTGCAAGACGAAGCAAGCGGCGCGGCCACGGGTGCCGTGCTGTATCTCACCAATATTCACCGCCTGTTCGACACATCGAAGCGCAAGAAGAGCGACGACGAGGTGTTTGATTGGATGGGGCCGGCGGTATCGAAGGCCAAGGCATTGGATACCGGCGCGGAATTGCGCGACCGAATTACCGCGCATCCCCGCTTGATGGTGCTGAACGACGAGGCGCACCACGTCTGGGACCCGGATTCGGCGTGGAACGAGGCGATCACCTTCCTGCACGAGACCTGCCTCAAGCGCGGCGGCGATGGGCTGACGGCACAACTGGATTTCAGCGCGACGCCCAAGGACAACAAGGCCAACTACTTCAAGCACATCATCTGCGACACGCCGTTGGGCGAGGCGGTGGATGCGGGCATCGTCAAGACGCCGATCATCGGGCGCGCAGGCAACCTCATTGAGCAGGCGACGGACAACGCCTCATATCGCTATGAGGCGCACCTGAAATTGGGTTATCAGCGCTGGCTGAAGAGCAACGAGGAATGGGTCAAAAGCGGCAAAAAGCCTTTGCTGTTCGTGATGTGCGAGGACACGATGGCGGCGGATCAGATCGCCGCGCGGCTGGGGGGCGACGATTTATTCAAGGAGTTGAACGGGCGCACGCTCAACTTGCATACCCGGCTCAAGGGGAAGGTAAAGAGCGTTGGCAGCGGCGCGAACAAGCGACAGGAGTTTGTCGAGAACGAGAAGGAAATCAGCGATGAAGACTTGAAGGAACTGCGCAAGCTCAGCCGTGATCTGGATTCCGATAGCAGCCCCTATTACTGCATCGTCTCGGTGCTGATGCTGCGCGAGGGTTGGGATGTGCGCAACGTGACGACGATTGTTCCGCTACGGGCATACACGTCGAAGGCGGGCATTCTTCCCGAGCAGACGCTGGGTCGCGGCCTTCGGCGCATGACGCCGCCGGGTCAGGCGAACGAGGTGGTTGCGGTCATTGAGCACGAGGCGTTCGCCAAACTTTATCGCGAAGAGCTGGCGCAGGAAGGCATGTTCATCGAGATCGTCGATGTTGACAAGGTGCCAAGCACCACGGTGTCGATCTTTCCCGATCCAAAAAAAGACATAGACGCGCTCGACATTGCAATCCCCCGGCTCACCGCAGGCGCGCAGACGCTGGCGACGCTGAGTCCGATCAGCGAGACCGAGATTCGCGAAGCCTTTGCACCATTCAAACCTCTCCCTCTGGGTGAAATCGGCCCCACCGAGGTGCCTTACGAAGGGCGGCATCTGATCACGGGCGAAGTGGTCGAACAGATGAAGGTCAATCTTACGTTGCTCGAATCCGGGGTGGGTGCCATCAGTTTTTTCGAGCAGGAACTGGAATACATCTGCAAGGTGAAAGGCACACATCAAGTGCTTGGGCCGTTGCTGCAAGTATTCTTTGAGCAAATGCTTTTCGGGACGGGGCAGTCAATCTTTGACCTGCGTGTTGTGCAGCGCTTGTCAGCGAGCGATGTGAGGGAGCATGTGCGCGCAGTGTTCGTGCCACTGATACGCAAGAAGACGGTGAAGCAGCAGATGCGCGTACTGGAGGCGCAGCCGATGCGGCTCTCGACCTGGCGGCCATTCCAGGTGACGGCAAATGAGCGGCATCCGGTGTTGATTTCGGCGCGAACGCAATTCAATCTGGTGCCATGCAACCGCTCGCTGGAACAGGCGCTAACCGAATTTCTGAGCAAGGCAAGCGATGTCTCTGCCTTTGCGAAAAACGCAGGCCCGCAAGCCTTGCGCATTGACTATCTGGCAGAAGGCCAAAGGCTGGCGTTCTACACGCCGGACTTCTTTGTGCGGATTGGCGCGGAATGTTTTCTGGTCGAAACGAAGGGTCAGGTTGACCGCTATGTGTCGGCCAAAGCGCGCGCTGCCGTTGAGTGGTGCAAGGCGGCGAGCACGAAGACCGCGAAGTGGAGTTATGTGTATGTGCCGGAGGGGGTGTACCAGCGATTTCAGGGGACGAGTTTCGCGGAACTTGTGCGCATGTGCGCACCAGCCCTGCATGAACTCACGATGGCAGAAGTGGTGCAAGGGACGTTGCCCCTGTTTGCAACCGGTGGAACCGTGGAGGCGGAGCTTGATCAGGCTGCTGCTACCGGCCTCATTGATGAGACCGTGCTCCAAGACCTGCCGGAACGATTGAGGAAAGCCGTGGAAGAGGCGGTGTCACTGTTCCTGTTTTTCGGTAATAAAGCGGGCACAAACTATGCTCCGGCATTTACGTCCTTGCTTGGCGTGATTGACGAGTCTGCAAAGGGACTTGTGATCCAGAAGCTCAACGGTGCGATGCCGACAACGGCACCAGAACAGAAGGCATGGTTCGAGCCGTACCTCGGCAAGACCGATACCAAAATGCACCGTCACTACCAGGAGCTTGCGCGAAACCTGCAAAAGACACTGGTTTACAAGACCGGTGTTTCGCCGCTCGGGCTGGTCAGGAATTGCTTCGACTTCGCCTTGAACGACAAGAATGCGCTGACGGGTGTATTTGATGCCATCAAGGATGAGTTCAGGTATCCGGGTGCGCGCGATCAGCTCGCCGCCATACAGTCTGTAAACGACTTTCGCAATACGCGCATCGCCCACCAGGAGAAGCCTCTCAGCGATGCTACGGAAGCGAAGAAGGCGCTGAAAGAATGGATCGACACCCTGATTCTGCTATGGAACGAGCGATCCGATGTTAGCTATGGCGAAGGCTGTATCGTCGAGCTTAAGGATGTTCGGGCGAAAGACGATGTGCGTGAAGATTTTTTGTTATCCATGCGGGTTTTTTTGCCGCGCATTGCCATGCCGCCTCTTAACGATGAACTTCGCGCGTTGATACGAAATAGTACAGAAGGGCAGATTCAGCCGCTGGTTGATTTCCGCTTTGGGGCGGGCAAGGCTCGCGCGGAATGCCGGGAAGTAAAGCAAGGATCGCTAGACCTGCTGGTGTATGTGGCTGCTACCGGGGGCGGTGCGTATGCTTTCGTGAAGGATTACGACAAGCTCCGGGCCAACGGAATGCTGCTTGCGGCAGACATCAAGAAAGGCTGCGGGAAGCTTAAGCGCGCTATAGAAGGCAAGGCCAAGAAACTGAAAAACGATGAACAGAAGTAGTCCGTGCGCCACGATACCGATTGTTTTATTTGTTGTTGTTCCGTAGTAAAACCCGCTGCTTTATTAAAGGAGTTGTCTCATGGCAAAGAACGAGAAAACCAGCCCCGCTGTGGCTTCCAAGGCAAGCAAGATTTTATCTAATCCTAAATCTACGCCCCAACAGAAAAGCGTTGCCGCATCAGCGCTGACGCAAACAAGGGATAAACCAAAAAAAGGCAAGAAATAGTCATTTAAGCGCTCGCATCCGCACAACCGCGCAAGTCGGGATAGTCATCTCGCCTGCGCGTTGCGGGTTTTGTTCGTCGGTCATGTGCGGTGATAAAGTTTTAGCCTTGTCACCGTCATGCACCATCCATCCCACAGAGCGGCATAGCACAGGCTCAGTGGCGGGGTTATCTGTTGTCCAGTGCGCGGCATGGTGCGAGTCTAGCCATTCAATCAGCACAAGCTTTGGTTTGCTCATTTTCTCTATGTCCATCGCAATCATCTTTGCATGTTGTAATAGTTCTCGTTATTCCCCCCGGCTTGCCGCCAGATAGTCATCGCCGGACAGTTTGGAGGGTTGGGAGGGTTTCCCCGAATCCCTGCTTGTGTAGGGGGTGTCATGGGTACTTCCTGAAAAACCATCCCAACTGTCCGAAGTGTCCAGCAGGCCGATGCCGCGATAGACGACGGTGCCGGATTTTTCTTTCTGGTATCCCCGGTCGCCGAGCTTCATGCCGAACTTGGTGCTGGAAAGCGGAAAGCCGCCGTTGTCTTCCACCCAGCGCTTGTAGTTGCCATACAGCGCACCGGCTTTGGCGGTGGCGTGGGGCGCGGTGATGCAGCATTCCTCGATCCACTTGCCGATCAAGTCCATTTCGCTTTTGTATTCCTCGGTGGCGGCCAGCACTTCCGGCGGCGCGTTGAGTCCTTGCCGCTGCCATTCCAGACAGCCTTGCACAGCCCATGCGAGGATGCCGGGATATTCGGCGCGCAGCTTGTCCGGCAGTTTTCCGTCCTTCTCTTCCGGCGGGATGGTGACGGCAAAGGGTATCAGGCGGATGCGCCGCCAGATGGCGAAATCGTCGCCCCGGATGACGGGCTTATGGTTTGCTGCCAGCCAGATTTTGAAATTGGGGATGAACTCGAAGTATTCAGCAAACAGGAAGCGCGCGGCGATGGTGTCCTGTCCGGTGAGTTGCTTGATCATGGTTTCCGCAAAGCGGCGACCATCTTCTGTTTCCGAGGTGGCGACGAGGCGCGCACCGCGCAACCGGGCGATGTCGTTGGGAATGCCGCCGCCCTGTTTGACCATGAGCGTTTCGGCGGGGCATTGCATGGCATAGTCGCCCAGCAGTTCCTTGATGGCGGTGAGNNGCCGGTGAGGCTGTAACCCACGGCGCGATGGATGAAGCCGATCAGCGCCGAGTTGCCGCCCATGATGCGGTCGAGAAAGGCGAGGAACAACGGGGCGATGGCATCGGGATCATAGGCCACCAGCGCCCGCTTGGTAATCAGGTCTTCGCGGCGCGGCTCGCGCAGCGCGCCGGTTTTCAGGTTGATGACACCGTTGGCCACCCCCAGCAGGTAATTGTTGTTGTCCAGTTCGGTGGTGCGTGCCGGAATGCCCGGCTCGGACTGCGCCAGTTCGATCATGGCCTTGAGCTTTAGCACGGCCTGGCTCCTGCCCGCATGGGATGCCAGCTTGTCGGCCATTGGTTGCTCACCCGCTTGCGATGCGTTCTTGGCTTCGACATAGATGGCGGCGGCAGTGTCCTTCGACCGGCGCATGATTTCGCCATCCTCGTCGATCAGCCAGCGCCCGCCGTCCCACACCAGCCATTTTTTGAATTCCGGGACATAGCGCAGGTCGCAGCCATGCAGACTCACCAGACGCATGGCGTTGCCGACATCGGTCAGGCGCTCGGTGCGCGCGCTGTCATAGCGCCAAGCGCTTTCCAGACATTTGGCGGCATCAGGTTCGGGCATGGGGGGCAGGCAGTTAGCCGCCGCTGCCAGCACCAAAAGCCGCGCCTCTTCCTTTTCCACGCCGCGCCCGCGCAGGCTGCAAGCATAGCGGAACAGGCTATCGTCCCGGTTGCCTTGCGCGAATCCGGCAATGGCGTTTTTGCGGTCGAAGGTCAATGTCTGCGCCGTGGTATCGCCAGCGGATTGCGCCGAGGGTTTGGCATTCAACTCAAGCCGCGCCATGAGGTCAGCGACGGCATAGGGCGCGTGTGATTTTTCTTCGATGATGCGGGTCTGGTACGGGTCGGCCTTCTTATGCCAGTAGCCCGGCAGGCGCATGACGCGGGGCAAGTCCTTGACCTTGGGGTCGCTGTTGAATTTTGCGGCCAGTGCCGCTTGAAGTTGGGTGAACTGCTCAAGGGCGCAGTCGGAAACCAGCCAATAGGCGTGGTAACGGTCTGCACTGGATTCGATGGTGATGTGTGGCTCAACACCAGCAGCCAGCACAGGCTCCAGCGGTGCGCCATCCAGATCGACAAACAAGGCGCGAATGCCGGTGACGTTTGCCGCCTTGCGCCCCAGCCCATCGCCGCGATTGACCATCACAAAAACGCCTGCACCTTGGGCGTTGAGCGCGCTTAACGTGGTGGCGTGTTCTTCAAGGTTGCCATGCAGGATGCGCGCAAGTTTGGGATTTTTTGTCGCGCCATCGTCGAAGGTTTGAAAAGTGACTGGCTCGTTTCCAGCCAGTAGCGTGAGGAAGCGCTGCGCCTGATTCATGTCTGGTTCCAGCGTCATGCGCGACGGTGTTCTTATACTGCGCTTTGTTGTGCTTGTGCTGTGCTGGTGAACCGGCCACCCGCGTTCAGCCAGCTATCCAAATCTTCCCTGAAATAAAAAATTCGACCACGCTTAACGAACTTCGGCCCGGTGCCATTGCAGCGCATCATGGCCAGCGTTTTTTCGGATAAGCCCACATAAGCTGAGGCATTCCTTGTATCGACCCTGCCGTCAGGGTACATCGTCACTTCTCTGGTTTTGGTGGAATTCGCAGCATTCATAAGGGTTCTCCGGGTAATTGAACAAGCAAGAACGAATTATACGGATGTTATTTCGTTTGACAAGTGATAACTTCGATGCCAGAATGCAACAGAACTATTTAGAACCTTTGAACGAGAGGACATCACCATGACTGAGAAAAAACGCAAAGCCAAGGCAGGCGCAACACGAACCGAAGTATTTGCCATGCGGCTTGATCCCAAGTTGAAATACCTGGCCGAAATCGCTGCCCGCAAGCAGCGTCGGTCGTTGGCTAACTTTATTGAGTGGGCTGTCGAGCAATCTCTGGGCAAAGTGTTGCTGGTCGAAAATGAGCCATTCGGTGGGCCGCAAGACCGTACCGTTCTGGATGAAGCAAGCAAGCTTTGGGATTTGGAACCAAGCGACCGATTTATAAAGCTTGCTGAAAATTATCCAGACTTACTTACCTACGAGGAGCAGCTTATTTGGAAGGCCATTCACGAAATTACAGCGATGGATTCATACAAGGATGGCGCGGGCAAGACACAGTATGTTACCTACGACTTCGTTGACGGTGAAGGCAAAAATAAGAAGCCAGACCATTTTACTATAAGGGAATTATGGCCAACTCTGGTTGCTTATTCAGAAGGTCATGTTTCCGAGAAGGACGTAAAGGACGAATTAAAGAAATCAATCCCATTTTGAAAAGGGGGCATCATGGCCAAGACATATATCAAGCTCACACGTCCCTCCATGCGCAAACTTGCGCCCGGCGAGAAGGTCAACGAGCACGGCATCACCTTCGAGCGCCAAGCCAACGGCGATGGCGTGTTTACCGTCAACGTCATGGTGGACGGGCAGCGCATCCACCGCGTGATAGGGCGTGAAACAGACGGCACCACGCGCACCCAGGCGGAAGAGTTCATCGAGAAGGCGAGGCAAGATGCGAAAACCGGCAGGCTCAATCTGCCTACAGGGCGCAAGATCGCGCTGGGCTTTTCCGACGCCGCCGATAAATATCTGGTCAAGCTGGCGCAGGAAGGCGGCAAAGACCTCAAGATGAAACGCTACCGGCTGACCATGCACCTCAGTCCGTTTTTTGGTGATGTGCCGCTATCAAAGTTATGCACCTTCGATGTGGAGCGCTACAAGAAGCTACGTCTGGAAGAAGATGCGCAGCACAATGTTATGAAGGATGGCACAAAGCTTTATAAAGGAAAAACCAAACCGGGCACGATCAACCGTGAACTGGCGGCACTCTCGCACCTGTTCACCAAGGCCGTTGAATGGGGTTGGCTGGAACATAAGCCCGCAGCCATCAAACGCCTGAAAGAGAATAGCGGGCGCATCACTTATTTGACGGTGGATCAGATTGAGCGTTTGCTGAAAGCCGCGCAGGAAGATCAGAACATTCAGATATACCCGTTCATCCTCATCGGGCTGGAAACCTCCATGCGCCGCAGCGAGATATTTTCAATTCGCCGCGAACATATCAACCTTGAGCAGCAGACCATATCTATTCCGAAGGCGAAAGCTGGCGCGCGTGAGCAGCCTATTACTGCGCATCTTGCCGACTTCCTCGTCGCGTATGTGGGAACCTTGCCGCCCGGCACACCGTGGCTGTTTCCATCGCCAGCGGCGAGGGAAGGGCATACGATCAACCTCGACAAACCATTCCGCCGCGTGGTCGCCAATGCGGGGCTGGATACCGCGCTAATCGTGCGTCATACTCTGCGCCATACCGCGATAACGCACCTTGTGCAGGCAGGTGTAGACTTGCCGACAGTGAAGCGCATTTCAGGCCATAAAAACTTGAGCATGGTGGAGCGTTACAGTCACCAGAACGGTGCGCATATTGAATCGGCGATGGACAAACTTTCCGAGCGTTATCGCAAAGCAAGCTGACACGATTACACAGGAATTACACAAAGTGCTGATAACAAAAAAGGGCTGCATCGCTGCAACCCTTATGTATCTTGGCTCCCCGACCTGGACTCGAACCAGGGACCTGCGGATTAACAGTCCGTCGCTCTACCGACTGAGCTATCAGGGAATTGATGAGGGCGCTATCCTACTGGCTATAGGCTATTCGGTCAATTACTTTACAAGGAACACGATGCAAGAAACGCGACGCGACGCGATCTTGAGGTAGGCTGGAATCCGCACTGGCGAAGGCCGAACAGTCACTGGGTGCCCCCGCCCGGAAATGAGCGTGGTCTTGGGTCACGTCTGCGTTATGGGTGAGATCGTGAAAGTGGTCATCCCGTTTGCCATCCCGTTTAAGAGAAAAAAGCGCCGGCACAGATACACGCGCAACCGGCCAACGCCATTTCCGACATCATCGGCGAGACTGGAAGATCGTGCGTGGCATTATTGCGGGTAAGCGTGACCCGATGTCGGCGAAGATGAAGAAGGTGATTGCCGAGATCGGGCCGGACATGCCCCGCTTCAAGAGTGCGAAACACTTTGCATCCTGGTTGGGGCTGTATCCCGGCGCCAAGATTCCCGGTGGCAAGGTGCTATCGGGCGCATCCATGTGTACGGCCAACTGCGCTGCGCAAGCCCCGCAAGGCTGGCGGGCCGAAAAGAAGGAGAAGGGCCGAATTCTGGGTAAGGGCGGCGGAGCTGACGGGATACAGTCGCCGGTATGCGCAGATAAAGTGGCATTCCTACCCTAGCCTTCCCTATGCAGATTCCAGGCCCAATGGATTATCTGTGGTTAACCCGCCAGCTTCTTCTTCAATATTTCATTCAACTGCGCCGGGTTGGCCTTGCCCTTGCTTGCTTTCATGGCCAAGCCGACGAAGAAGCCGAACAGCTTGTCTTTCCCGCTGCGATATTCGGCCACCTTGTCGGCGTTGGCGGCGATGATCTCGTCCACCAGCGCCTCGATCGCGCCGCTGTCGGAAACCTGCTTCAGCCCCTTCGCCTCGATGATCGCATCGGCATCGCCACCTTCCGCCCAGATGGTGCGGAAAACCTCTTTTGCGCCAGCATTGGAGAGGGTGTTGTCGGCGATGCGCCGCAATATGCCGCCGAGCTGCTGTGCAGAAATTGGGCATTGCGCCATGTCCAGACCGTCGCGGTTGAGTTGCGCGCTCACTTCGCCGATGATCCAGTTGGCGCATATCTTTGCCTGGCCCGGCGCTTCATTCAGCGCGGCCTCGAAGAAATTCGCCATCTCGCGCGAGGCGGTGAGGATGCCGGCATCGTAGACAGAGAGGCCCAGATCGTTCGCATAGCGCGCCTGTTTGGACTGCGGTAACTCCGGCAGCGTTGCCGCGACCCGCTGTTTCCACTCCTCGCTGATTTCCAGCGGCAGCAGGTCGGGGTCGGGGAAGTAGCGGTAATCGTGCGCCTCTTCTTTGCTGCGCATCATGCGCGTCTCGCCGCTATCCGGGTCGAACAGCACAGTAGCTTGGTGGATCGCGCTACCGCCCTCAATCTGCTCGACCTGCCATTTCGCCTCGTAGTTAATCGCCTGCTCCAGAAAACGGAACGAGTTGAGGTTTTTGATTTCGCGCCGCGTGCCGAGCGGCGTACCGGGTTTATGCACCGAGACATTGGCGTCGCAACGGAACGAGCCTTCCTGCATGTTGCCGTCGCAGATATCTATCCAGCGCACCAGCGCGTGCAACGCCTTGGCGTAGGCCACTGCCTCGGCGGCGCTACGCATGTCCGGCTCCGAGACGATTTCCAGCAGCGGGGTTCCAGCACGGTTCAGGTCTATGCCGGTCATGCCGTGGAAGTCCTCGTGCAGCGACTTGCCTGCGTCCTCTTCCAGATGAGCGCGGGTGATGCGCACCGTTTTCTCACAAGCGGGGCTGTTGCCTTGCGCAGGCACTTGAATCACAAGCAGCCCGTTGCCTACCACCGGCAGGTCAAACTGGCTGATCTGGTAGCCCTTGGGCAGATCTGGATAGAAGTAATTCTTGCGCGCAAACACCGAGCGCGGCGCGATGTGCGCGCCGATGGCAAGGCCGAACTTGATCGCGCGTTCCACCGCACCCTTGTTCAGCACCGGCAGCACGCCGGGCAATGCAATGCTCACCGCATCAGCCTGCGTATTCGGCTCTGCGCCAAACGCGATCGAGGCGCCGGAAAAGATTTTACTGTTGGTCGAAAGCTGCGCGTGTACTTCCAGCCCGATGACGATTTCCCACTGCATAAAACGGTTCCTGTTGTTTGGTTAAGGCGCGACGCCAATCATCACAAGCGGCACGGCAGGCACACCGCGCCCGTTGCGGATAACGTTGTAGAGTTCTCCTTCGTAATAACCAGGACCGGAGGACATTTCTGACTGTAGCGATTTCATCGGTAGAATTTCGATGCCGACATCAATTTCGTCTCGCACATAAAAGGCCAAGTGCTTGACGAACAGGTCATATGCAACGAATGCGTATTTTCCGAACTGCACTTCGATGGCAACCCGTTCTTTTACAAAATCGGTTTGGTTATAACTAAAAATGGGATGTTCTCCAGCAGCCTCTATCTGTTTTTTCTGTTCTTCTGGAGGGAGCGCCATTGTGCTGCGAATTAGCTTTTCTCCCCGGGTAACCCAATATGAAACCCGGCTTTCCTTCCATTTCTTGCCACCCAGCAATTCGGTGAATTTCTTGTTCATTTCAATGGGGCTGTATTTCAATTCCCCCTGCATACGAACCTCTTTGCTGACTTTTGTCCGGCAAGATTTGGCATCAACCATTTTTATAACTTGCTGAACCTCTTTCCATAAGCCGGGGCGATGTACGATCAGATATTCCAAGCCGTTCAAGTGGGAGTAGGTTTCAACGATCTTCATGCGTCACCTCGTATTTTTTCTTGCCGCTATCTAGCAAACGGAGTTGTTTGGTCGTCTCCGCATGATTTGTTGGGTATGTGGTCAGAGAGCTGCCCGCCTTGGCGGGATCATACACAGGCTGGTTCATAGGGCGTGATTTCAGGAGTCCGCCTGTCCCTTGCTGCATTCGCTCTTTGGCAATTTTGCAATATTCTGGAAGCAACTCTGCTCCGACTGCCCGTCTTCCATGTTTGAGCGCAGCAGCGAGAGATGAACCTACCCCGGCAAATGGATCCAGAACCCAATCGCCTTCTTTAGTCATTGACAACACCAAGCGTTCCACCAATTCAACGGGAAATTGGCAAGGGTGCAGCGTTTTTTCCACATGATTATTTTTGACGTTTGGAATTACCCATACATCACCCGGATTTTTCCCAAGTGGGTTGCAGGAATATTGACCTGCCCTAGGCCCCTTGAAATGTTTTTTGCCCGGATATTTTTGGGGCACCCGAATTGAATCCAAATCAAACAAGTAGGTGTCTGATTTGGTGAACCACAATATGGTTTCGTGTCGGCCAGACAGGCGACGTGTGCAATGCAGGCCATGTTCAAAATGCCAAACAATCCTATTGCGCAATTTCAAGCCGCGCTGCGCGAAAGAGGGATACAGAGCAATATCAAGAGGAACGATGGCGCCATCATGCACATAATTGCCCACCTGCCAGCAAATACTCCCCTCGGGATGAAGAACGCGAATGCATTCCGCAATTACCTCATCCTGCCAAGCCAGATATTTATTTAAGTCTCCCCTGCGCTCATAGGATTTCCCAAGATTGTAAGGAGGGGAAGTAACAACCAAGCGTATGCTGTCATCTGGTATTTTGGACAGTAACTTGAGGCAGTCTCCTTCAAACAAGACTGCTTGTTTAGAAGTTGAAAAGGAAGATGAAATAGTAAGGCTGGGCTTGTCACTCGGCTTATTCATCGCCACCTTCTATCTATTGTTTTGACAACACCAGGCACAACCTCCCTAATGGCCATTAAGGCTGCATCATACCACCCTATGTAATCACCAATTTTATCGCCTACCCGCTTGATTTCCTCATCCGTAAGCTCGCGGAACACCTCTTCTTCTGCGACTTGGCGTATATCTTCGACGCTGATGGAATAGAGAATGTAATCATCGGGCCAAGGCATGGCTAACCTAAAATTCCTTGCGGCGCACGGCTATGCCAATCCGTCGCCAGTTGATATTGGTGCGCGGCGGTCAACATGCGCGCTTCATCGAAATAGTTGCCGATGATCTGCAAGCCTACGGGCATGTTGTTGTCGCCGAAGCCGCAGGGGATGGACATGCCCGGCAGCCCGGCGAGGTTGACCGCGATGGTGTAGATGTCGGAGAGGTACATTTGCACCGGGTCATCGCCCTTTTCGCCTAATTTAAAAGCAGTGGATGGCGAGGTCGGCCCCATGATGATGTCGCACTGTTTGAACGCATCGCTGAAATCCTGCGCAATCAGGCGGCGGATGCGCTGCGCCTGGATGTAGTAAGCGTCGTAGTAGCCGTGGCTCAGCACATAGGTGCCGATCATGATGCGGCGCTTCACTTCCGCGCCGAAACCCTGCGCGCGGGATTTTTCGTACATGTCGGTCAAATCCGTATAGTCCGGCGCGCGGTAGCCGTAGCGCACGCCGTCGAAGCGCGACAGGTTGGACGATGCCTCGGCGGGCGCCAGTACGTAATACACCGGCACAGAAAGTTTCGAGTTGGGCAGGCTGATGTCCACCACGGTCGCGCCAAGTTTCTTGAATTCGGTTATGGCCGCTTGCACGGCCTGGCCGACATCGCTGCCCAAGCCTTCCGCAAAAAACTCTCTCGGCAAGCCGATACGCAGGCCGTTGAGCGGCTTGCCCAGGTCGCGCGCGTAATCTTCCTTTTCGCGTTGCAGCGAGGTCGAATCGCGCTCGTCGAACCCCGCCATGACATTCAGCATCAGTGCGAGGTCTTCCGCACTGCGCGCCATTGGCCCAGCCTGATCCAGGCTGGAGGCGAAGGCGATCATGCCGTAGCGCGAGCACACGCCGTAAGTGGGTTTCAAGCCGGAGATGCCGCACAGCGCGGCGGGCTGGCGTATTGAACCGCCGGTATCAGTGCCGGTGGCTGCCGCGCACAACCGCGCCGCCACCGCCGCCGCCGTGCCGCCGGAACTGCCGCCGGGCACGCGCGTTTTATCCCACGGATTCTTCACCGGGCCATAGTACGAAGTCTCGTTCGACGAGCCCATCGCAAACTCGTCCATGTTGGTCTTGCCGAGATTCACCGCGCCCGCACGGTTGAATTGCCCGATGACATGGGCATCGTAGGGCGATACAAAATTGTGCAGCATTTTCGAGCCGCAGGTGGTGCGCCAGCCCTTGGCGCAGAAAATGTCTTTCTGGGCGAAAGGGATGCCGGTCAGCACTTCGGCCTTACCCGCAGCGATACGGGCGTCAGCCGCGCGCGCCTGCGCCAGCGACATCTCGGGATTCACCGTGATGTAGGCGTTGAGATCGGGGTTGAGCGCGGCGATGCGATCCAGGTAAAGCTGCGTCAGTTCGACACTGGAGATTTTTTTTGCGGCCAGTTGGGCGGAAAGTTGTTTGAGTGAGTCGTTGATCATTTCTTGGAGGGGAAGGATGAAGAGGGAAGGGGGAAGGGAAAAACCTCCGCGCCGCTGTTACCCTTCACCCTTCACCCTTCTCCCTTCACTATTCAATCACTTGGGGAACCAGATACAGGCCGCTTTCTACCTGCAGCGCAACAGATTGGAACAGCTCGCGCTGGTCAAGCTCTGTTACCCGGTCTTCGCGCAGGCGCTGCACCACGTCCTGCGCGTGGGACATCGGCTCGATGGCGGCGGTATCCACCGCGCGCATTTCCTCGATCAGGCCAAAAATGCCGGAGAGCTGCGCGTGCGCGGTTTGCGCCTCCTGTTCTGTCACCGCCAGCCGGGCCAGCCGCGCCACTTTTTTTACGTCGTCTATGCTCAAAGACATGGGAGCAAACCTTATAGAAATGCGCTGGATGCGGTATTATAGCGCCTTTGCAGGCGCTCGCCTTGCCACTCTCTGGGCACATCCATGTTTGCTTTTCTAGAAAGCTATTTCTCCAACGATCTGGCGATTGACTTGGGCACCGCCAACACTCTGATCTGGGCGCGCGGTCAGGGCATCGTGCTGAACGAACCGTCGGTCGTGGCGATCCGCCAGGAGGGCGGCCCCAACGGCAAGAAGGTGATCCAGCAGGTCGGCCTTGCGGCCAAGCAGATGCTGGGGCGCACCCCTGGCAACATCACCGCCATCCGCCCGATGAAGGACGGCGTGATCGCCGACTTCACCGTCACCGAGCAGATGCTCAAACAGTTCATCCGCCGCGTCCACAAGTCCGGCATCTTCACCCCCAGCCCGCGCATCGTGATCTGCGTGCCGTGCGGCTCCACCCAGGTGGAGCGGCGCGCCATCCGCGAATCCGCCTACGGCGCCGGGGCGCGGCGCGTGGAACTGATCGAGGAGCCGATGGCGGCGGCGATCGGCGCGGGTCTGCCGGTGGAAGAGGCGACCGGCTCGATGGTGGTGGATATCGGCGGCGGCACCACCGAGGTGGGCGTGATTTCGCTGGGCGGCGCGGTGTATTCCGGCTCGGTGCGCGTAGGCGGCGACAAGTTTGACGAAGCCATCATCAACTATATCCGCCGCAACTACGGCATGCTGATCGGCGAAACCACCGCCGAGCTGATCAAGAAAGAAATCGGCTCCGCCTTTCCCGGCAGCGAGGTGCGCGAGATGGAAGTCAACGGGCGCAACCTGGCGGAAGGCGTGCCGCGCAGCTTCACCATTTCCAGCAACGAAATCCTGGAAGCATTGAGCGATCCGCTCAACAGCATCGTCAGCGCGGTGAAAACCGCGCTGGAGCAAACCCCGCCCGAGTTGGGCGCGGACATCGCCAGCAAGGGCATGGTGCTGACCGGCGGGGGCGCGCTGCTGCGCGACATAGACCGTCTGCTGATGGAAGAAACCGGGCTGCCGGTGCTGATCGCGGACGACCCGCTGACCTGCGTGGTGCGCGGTTCCGGCATCGCGCTGGACCGGATGGACAAGTTCAGCAGCCTCTTTACCAGCGATTGATTCAGGTATCAGGTATCAGGTATCAGGTATCAGGTGTCAGGTATCAGGTGTCAGGTATCAGATATCAGATGTGCCGGTTCCTGATTCCTGATACCTGATACCCGACATGGAGCACACCCAGTCCTTCCGCTTCTTCAACCGCGGCCCCAGCCCCGCCGTGCGGCTGGTGTTCTTTTCCCTGCTGTCGCTGCTGCTGCTGTTCGTGGATGCCCGCTACAAATATCTGGAATCGGCGCGCAGCACGCTTTCTGTCCTGTTTCAACCGTTGCAGCAGCTGGTGTCTGCACCGGGTTCGCTATGGCGCGGCGCCGATAATTTTCTCACCTTCCAGAGCAATCTGATCCGCGAAAACGAGGAGCTGCGCCAGCAGCGCGTCGCGGATGCGGTCAAGTTGCAGCAGTTGCAGTCGCTGCAAGCGGAAAACCAGAACCTGCGCCAATTGCTCGCGGTGCAGCAGCGCGCGGATTACTCCATGCAGTTGGCCGAGATCGCCTATGTCGAGCGCGACATCTTCAAGCGCAAACTGTTTCTGGACAAGGGCGCGCAGGCGGACGTGCAGGCCGGGCAAGTGGTGATGGACGACAGCGGCGTGGTCGGCCAGGTCACGCGCGTTTACCCGTGGCTCTCCGAGGTCACGCTGATCACCGACAAAGATCACGCGGTGCCGGTGCAGGTGCTGCGCACCGGCTTGCGCTCCATCGTGTTCGGCTCGGGCGATACCAGCGAGCTGGCGTTGCGCTACATGCCGGTCAGCGCCGACATTCAGCCCGGCGATACGCTGGTGACTTCCGGCATAGACGGCACCTACCCGCCCGGCCTGCCGGTGGCCCGGGTGAGCCGCATCGAGCGCGATCCAACCTACCCGTTTGCGCGCGTCCAATGCACCCCGGTGGCCGGGGTGTCCAAGCAGAGGCAACTGCTGATTTTGTCGGGGTTGCCGAAGTTGCCGGAGCGCCCCGAAGCGGCGCCGGAAACCGTCGCCGAAAAACCCAAAAAGACCAGGCGGAAGAAGCCGTGAGCGCGCCTCTCCCCAAAAACCAGGAATTCCTGTTGCCGGCCAGCAACCTGTTTATCGCCATGAGCCTGCTGGCCGCGCTGCTGCTCAACTGGCTGCCGTGGCAGGGCGTCTGGCTGGCGCTGCGACCGGATTTTGTCGCCCTGATGGCGCTGTACTGGTGCATCCACAAGCCCTACCGCGTTGGCATCGGCCTGGCCTGGCTGGTCGGCATACTCGCCGACGTGGATAACGCCAGCCTGTTCGGCCAGCACGCCCTGGCTTATTCGGTGCTGGCGTTTGGCGGCATCGTGCTGCACCGCCGCGTGCAGATGTTCGATCTGCGCCAGCAAACCATGCAAGTGTTTCCGGTGCTGTTGCTGGCATATGCCACCTATGCCGCAGTGCACTGGCAGTTGCACGGCTATGTCGCGTGGGAATATTTTGCTGGCAGCGCCGTGTCGGCCCTGCTGTGGGCGCCCTTGTCCGTGCTGCTGCAGGCATTGCGGCGACCGCGCGCCGAAGCGGAACTATGAAACCAGAAACACGGATCCGCCACAAATGGCCAAGTTAGCTGATTTAATCTGGAAGAATGCCGAGCTGTTGCGCGGCGCGTTCAAGGAAAACGAATACCGCAAGGTGATCCTGCCGTTCACCATCCTGCGCAGGCTGGATTGTGTGCTTGCCCCCACCCGCGAGGCAGTGCGCATCAAGTACGAAGCCGTTAAGGATAAAAACTACGACCTCGACAAGTTCCTCACGCCCACCAGCTGCTACCCGTTTTTCAACACCTCCAAATTCTCTTTGCCGGGAGTGGCTGAAAGCCCGGATGACGTGCGCGACAATCTGGAAGCGATGATTAACGGCTTCTCGCAGAACGTGCGCGACATCTTCGAGAAATTCGGCTTCATCGCCACCATCGACAAGCTGGCGGAAAAGAATCGTCTGTTTCTCGTGGTGCAGCGTTTTGCCGAAACCGACCTGCGCGCCATCGACCAAAAAGGCAAACCGGTCGTCACCAATCACGATATGGGGCAGGCGTTTGAAGAGCTGCTGCGCAAGTTCAATGACGTATCGCCTGCCGGTGAACAATATACCCCGCGCGATGTGATCGAGCTGATGGTGACCGTGCTGTTTGAGGGCGACGACGATATGCTATCGGTTCCCGGCGTGGTGCGCACCATGTGCGACCCCACCGCTGGTACGGGCGGCATCTTGAGCGTGGCCGAAGAGCATCTGCACAAATTCAACGACCGCGCGACGTTGAAATTGTTTGGGCAGGAACTCGAAGACGAAACCTACGCCATCTGCAAAGCCGACATGCTGATCCGGGGGCAAGACCCCGCCAACATCGCCAATGGCGACACCCTGGAAAAAGACAAGCATCCGCATCAGACCTTCGATTACCAGGCCGCCAATCCTCCCTACGGTGTGGAATGGAAACCCGCCGAAGATGC
>CXWL01076482.1_pt1 | contig 23826 bp, 21 predicted proteins | sample 590931 | NCBI WGS metagenome assembly CXWL01 (sample SAMEA3498368, study PRJEB10139) | groundwater metagenome | biome: water well; material: biofilm material | place: Germany | collected 2015-04-27
CCTGACGCTTCGGCGATCGGGATGAACTGGTCCGGCTGCAGCAGGCCGCGCTCCGGATGGCGCCAGCGGATCAGCGCTTCGACCCCGACGGTGCGCCCGCTGGCGATGTCGATCTCGGGCTGGTACTCGAGCAGGAACTCGTGGTTCGCCAGCGCCAGCCGCAGCCGGTTTTCCATCTCCACCCGCTCGACCACGTGGGCGTTCATCTCGGGACTGAAGAACCGGAACGCGTTGCGCCCGTTCTGCTTGGCGTGGTACATGGCGACGTCGGCGTGCTTGAGCAAGGTGTCGACGTCGTCGCCGTCGCCCGGGCAGATGCTGATGCCGATCGATACCGACAGCGCAATCTCGTGTTCGCCCACCCGCATCGCCTGCGACACCGCCTGCATCACGCTGCCGGCCACGTGCGCGGCCTGGTCGGCGCCGCGGATGTCGGCCAGGATCACCACGAATTCGTCGCCGCCCTGGCGGCTGACGGTGTCGACCCCGCGCACGCAGCGGGTCAGGCGCGCCGCCACTTCCTTGAGCACGACGTCGCCGGTCTGGTGGCCGTGGGTGTCGTTGATGGCCTTGAAGCGGTCGAGGTCGAGGAACATCACGGCGACCTTGGTGTGCTGGCGCCGCGCGGTGGCCAGCGCCTGGTGCAGGCGGTCGAGGAACAGCACCCGGTTCGGCAGGTCGGTCAGGAAGTCGTGCTCGGCCAGGTGGCGGGTGTGCTGCTCGACCTGCTTGCGGTCGGTGATGTCGGACAGGATCGCCATGTAGTTGGAAATCCGGCCGGCGCCGTCGCGGATCGCGGTCAGCGCCACCCACATCGGATACACCTCGGTAGTGCGGCGCAGGCTGAGCACTTCGCCCTGCCAGTGGTCGTGCAGCGCGACGTAATCCCAGATCTGCTGGTAGAAGGCCGGCTCGTGCAGGCCGGCGCGCAGGTTCGGCACTTCGCCGCCGATGATGTCGGCCGGCGCGAAGCCGGTGATGTCGGTGAACGCCTGGTTCACCGCCACCACCCGCTGGCCGCCGTCGATGATCAGGATGGCGTCGCGGCAGTTCTCGAACACCTGCGCCGCCATCGCCAGGGTGCGCTCGGTCGACTTGCGCAGCGAGATGTCGCGGATCGCCGCATACGATAGCTGTTCATGGTCGAGCGCCACCGAGGTCAGCAGCACTTCGGCCCAGAACGGTTCGCCGCCGGCCTGGTACAGCCATTCGTAGCGCCGGTTGCCGTCGCTGAACGCTTGCGCCGCCAGTTCGGCGTCGCGCAGCATCGACGATTCGCCCGACGGCTGCTCGGCCGGCGAAAAGTCGAGCAGCGCGCGGCCCACCATCGCCTCCTTGCCGGCGCAGCGGAACAGCCGCAGCGCGGCCGGGTTGGCGTCGACGATCTCGCGTCCGCGCACCAGCACGATGGCGTCGGTCGAGCGCTCGAACAAGCGGCGGAAATTGGTGCCGGCGCGGCGCAGCTCCTGCTCGTCGGTCTTGCGCCCGGTGACGTCGACCTCCATGCTCAGCACATGCTCGGTGAAGCCGTCGCGGCGCACCGCGAAGTGGCTCGAGTAGACCCAGCGCTCGGCGCCGTCCGGAGCGCGCACGCACCAGTCGCGCGGTGCCGGCACCTGGCCGGTGCGCCAGATCGATTCGATCAGGGCGGCGAATTCGTCTTCATGCCCGGGATGGCTGACCAGGCTGGCCAGCGGCCGGCCGACCGCGTCGCGCGCCGCCACCCCGAACAGCCGCACGCAGGTGTTGTTCCAGTAGCGCACGATGCCATGCCGGTCGCTGCCGTGGACCGCGACATTCGGGGTCAGCTCGACCGCGGCGACGAAACCGTGCAGCAAGTCGAGCGCGGCCAGTCCCGGCCCTTCCGGTTCCTCGCCAGGCGCCAGGCCATGCATGTCGTCTTCCACTGAACGTCCTTGTCGGTTCGCCCCCCATGGGACAGACCATTCTTGTCCAGACCACCGGCATCGCGCTTGTGCGAGCGCAAACGACTTCGGCGCCTTGTATTTCCGCTACGGAAATTTTGCGCTCTATCGGACATTGCTGCATTTCAGCGTGCCGAAATCGCTGCCTGTCGCATTCCGATGGCAGCCCCCCTTGCCTTTTTCTATAGTGACAACATGCGCATGGAGCTCCATCCCGTCACGAGGCGGAGCATGTGCGCGCCTGACCGCAGCCCCGAATAACAATTCAGAACGCAAAGAACCCCGCCATGAAAATCGAAACCCTGCCGCTGGCGCAAGCCCAGCCCACCACCCGCCAACGGCGCTGGAAAAAGCCGGCCGCCGCCCTGCTGATCGTGCTGCTGGCCGCGGGCGGCTGGGCGGCCATGCAGAAATCGAAGGCCGGCGCCGCGGCAGGGCCCGGCAAGGACGCGCCCAAGGTCGACGTGTATGAACTGGCCGCCGGCGACGTGGCCGCGGTCGAGGCGCGCGAAGTGCGCCTCGACCTGCCGCTGTCGGGCGCGCTCGCGCCGCAGGAGCAGGCCACCGTCAAGTCGAAGGTGTCGGGCGTGGTGCTCGACACCTCGGTGCGCGAGGGGATCAGCGTGGCCGCCGGCCAGGTCATCGCCCGGCTCGACGCGGCCGACCAGCGCGCCCGCGTGGCGCAGCAGCAGGCGGCCCTCGACGAGGCCCGCGCGCGCCTGTCGCTGGCCACGAAGAACAATGCCAACAGCCAGGCCCTGCTCAAGCAAAACTACATTTCGCAAAACGCGGTCGACACCGCCCAGAACAGCGTCGAGCTGGCGCAGGCCGGGGTCAANNCCGCTGGCCGGGGTGGTCAGCAAGCGCCACGTGCAGGCCGGCGAGAAAGTCGCGCCGGACATGTCGGTGTTTACCATCGTCAACCTGCGCCAGCTGACGCTGGAAGCGCAGGTGCCGGCCTCCGAGGTGCCGCGCGTAAAGGTCGGGCAGGAGGTGCAGTTCCGGGTCGACGGCTTCGCCCGGCGCGACTTCGTCGGCAAGGTGGCGCGCATCAGCCCGACCGCCGAATCCGGTTCGCGCTCGATGCTGGTGTATATCAACGTCGACAACAGCGACGCCGCCTTGCGCGGTGGAATGTTCGCAAAGGGCAAAATCACCACCGAGAAGTCGGCCGTGACGGCGGTCGTGCCGCTGGCGGCCGTGCGCAGCGAGAAGGGCCGGCAAGTGGTCTACAAGATCGAAGCCGACAAGGTGGTGGCGCAGCCGGTCACGCTGGGCCTGCGCAACGAGAATGAAGGCATGGCCCAGGTCACCAGCGGGCTCGACAAGGGCGCCAGCGTGATCGTCTCCAGGCTCGACGGCGTCAAGCCCGGCGCCAAGGTGCGCATCGGCGCGGCCCCTGCGGCCGCCGCCCCGCTCGCCGCCGCGGTCAAGGGTTAAATCATGTGGATCACTAAAACCAGTATCCGCAATCCGGTCTTCGCCACCATGGTGATGGTGGGCCTGATGGTGCTCGGCCTGTTCTCCTACCGCAGCCTGGGCCTCGAGAGCATGCCGAACGTCGAGATCCCGTTCGCCTGGGTCGAGGTGCAGTATCCCGGCGCCTCGCCCGAGCAGGTCGAGAACGACATCACGCGGCCGATGGAAGACGCGATCAACACGGTCAGCGGCATCAAGAGCATCCGCAGCAATTCGTGGGAGGGCCGGGCCGGCATTTCGCTCGAATTCCAGCTGAGCGCCAACCTGGACAAGGCGATGCAGGAAGTGCGCGACAACATCGCGCGGGTGCGCCCGGGCTTCCCGAAGGAGGCCAAGGAGCCGTTCATCGTGCGCGCCGAAGGCGACAATGCGCAGGCGATCGTCGAGCTGACCCTGATGTCCGACGCGCGCAGCCTGCGCGAGCTGTCGACCCTGACCGAGCAGGTCATCACCAAGCGACTGCAGGGCGTGGCCGGGGTCGGCCAGGTGCGGGTCAACGGCAAGACCAACCGCCAGGTGCTGGTCAGCCTCAAGCCGGAGCTGCTGCAGAGCCAGAACATCGGCGTCGACGAAGTGCTGCGCGCGATCCAGAGCACCAACGCCAATCTGCCGGCCGGTAACATCAGCTACGGCGCCAGCGAGCGCCTGGTGCGCATCGAAGGCAAGATGAAGCAGGCGCGCGACTTCAACCGGATCATCGTGGCGCGCCGCGCCAGCGGCCCGGTGTACCTCGACCAGGTGGCCGAAGTGCTCGACGGCGAACAGGAGGAAACCTCGATCTCGCGCATCAACGGCGCGCGCGCGATCTCGCTCGAAGTGACCAAGGTACAGGGCGCCAACGTGGTCGAAGTGGGCAACGGCATCATGAAAGTGGTCGCCGAGATGCAGAAGAACTTCCCTGCCGACATCAAGCTGAAGGTCATGGAAAACCAGGCCGAGCGCGTGCAGAGCCAGCTCGACAACGTCAAGAAGACCATCATCGAAGGCGCGCTCCTGACCATGCTGATCGTGTTCCTGTTCCTGCACTCGTGGCGCAGCACCATCATCACCGGCCTGACCCTGCCGATCTCGGTGCTGGCCAGCTTCATCGCGATGAAGCTGTTCGGCTTCACGCTCAACTTCCTGACCCTGATGGCGCTGTCGCTGTGCATCGGCCTGCTGATCGACGACGCCATCGTGGTGCGCGAGAACATCGTGCGCCACATCGGCATGGGCAAGCGCCACCTGCAGGCGGCCTACGACGGCACCAACGAGATCGGCATGGCGGTGATGGCGACCACCTTCGCGATCGTCGCCGTGTTCGTGCCGATCGCCTTCATGGACGGCATCATCGGGCGCTTCTTCCTGCAGTTCGGCATTACGGTGGCGGTGGCGGTGCTGGTGTCGCTGTTCGTCAGCTTCACGCTCGACCCGATGCTGTCGTCGCTGTGGCCGGACCCGGTCAAGGACCGCTTCAAGTACCTGCCGTGGCTGGGCCGTCTGATGGAGCACATCGAACGCGGCATCGACCGCGTGCACGTCTGGTACGGCAAGGTGCTGGTGCTGGCGCTGGCCTGGCGCAAGTCCACGCTGGCGCTGGCGCTGGCGCTGTTCATTGGCAGCCTGGCCTTGATCCCGCTGGTCGGCGGCGAAATGTTCCCCGAGACCGACAACGGCTACGTCCAGCTGCGCTTCAAGACCGCGGTCGGCTCGAGCCTGGAATACACCGACATGAAGGTCAGGCAGGTCGAGGCGGTGCTCAAGGAATTCAAGGAAATCGACAGCGTCTCGACCACCGTCGGCACCTGGGACGGGCGCAACACGGCCCAGGTCAACCTGAAGCTGACCGACGTGCGCAAGGTCAAGCGGCGCTCGCAGCAGGAGCTCGAAAAGCTGATCCGCGCGCGGCTGCAGCCGATCGCCGGGATCACCATGTCGGTTGGAAACAAGCCGATCTTTATCGCGATCCTGGGACAGGACGAGGCCAAGCTCGACGCGGTGGCGCACAAGCTGATGGACAAGATCCGCGCCATCAAGGGCGTGGCCGACATCGAATACAGCCAGCAAGGGGCCAATCCGGCCACCATCGTCAAGATCAACAACGAGCTGGCCAGCGACCTGGGCCTGTCGGTGCAGCAGATCGGCGCTGCGCTGCGCCCATTCGTGGCGGGCGACCAGATCAGCCGCTGGCTGGCGCCGGACGGCCAGAACTACGACGTCAACGTGCAATTGCCGAAGTCGGGGCGCCAGAAGGTGGCCGACCTGGGCGAGCTGTCGGTGGCGTCGAGCAAGAAGGATGCGTTCGGCAACCCGGTGATGGTGCCGCTGCGCCAGGTGGTCGAGTTCGTGCCGTCGACCAGCCCGCAGGTGCTCAAGCGCCAGGCGCTCGAGCGCCGGGTGGCGATCTACGCCGGCGTCGAAGGGCGCCCGAACGGCGACGTCGACGGCGACGTGCAGAAGGCCATCAAGACCATCGCACTGCCCGACGGCGTGCGCTTCGACGTCGGCGGCAACGCCCAGCAGATGCAGGAAACCATGTCCGGCTTCCTGGCCGCGATCGTGATCGCGATCATCTTCATCTACCTGGTGCTGGCCTCCCAGTTCGGCAGCTTCCTGCAGCCGATCGCGATCATGGTGTCGCTGCCGCTATCGATGATCGGCGTGCTGCTGGCGCTGCTGGCGACCGGCAGCACCTTGAACATCTTCTCGGTGATCGGCATCGTCATGCTGATGGGGCTGGTGACCAAGAACGCCATCCTGCTGGTCGATTTCACCAATCACGGCCAGCGCGAAGGCAAGCAGCAGTACGCGGCGATTCTCGACGCCGGCCAGGTCAGGCTGCGGCCGATCCTGATGACGACCTTGGCGATGATTTTCGGCATGCTGCCGATGGCGATCGGGATGGGCGACGGCGGCGAACAGCAAGCGCCGATGGGCCGGGCCGTGATCGGCGGGGTGATTACCTCGACCTTGCTGACCCTGGTGGTGGTNNCGCGGGGAGGAAGCCGGCCTGCACGCCCAGCCGCCGGCGGCGGGACACGGCAAGGACCTGGCGGAAGTGGCCTGATACGAAGCGCGGCCCGGACGGCCGCGCCGCTGAGTATTGCCAAGCAACCCGGCTCAGGCCGGGTTTTGTGTTGCTGGCGCCGCGTCTTCGGTGTCGTCGTCCTGCTCGGCCGCTTCGCCTGCTTCGCCCGGAGTGTTCTTTGCTTCCGCCTTGCGCTTGGCTTTTTCCTCAGCCTTCTTCTTCTTCTCTAATTCCCGTTGCCGCTTTTCGTACGAAAAATTAGTTTTAGCCATGATCACCTCTTGAATTGTCGCGACAGAAAGGAATGCCGTATTCACATTATGACGCAGTTATGCGAAGTGCATTTGAATTAACCACGTGGGTGGTGCTCGGCATGCAGGCGTTTCAGGCGTTCCCGCGCAACATGGGTGTAGATTTGCGTGGTGGAAATATCGGAGTGTCCAAGCAACAACTGCACCACCCGCAGGTCGGCGCCGTGGTTCAGCAGGTGGGTGGCGAAGGCGTGGCGCAGCGTGTGCGGCGACAGCGGGCCGGCAATTTCGGCCCTGGCCGCGTGCTTCTTGATCAGGACCCAGAACATCTGGCGCGTCATGGGGCCGCCGCGCGCGGTCACGAACAGCGCGTCGTCGACCTGGCCGTCGAGGATCACGCCGCGCGCCTGGTCCAGGTAGCGCTCGATCCATAGGCGCGCTTCCTGGCCGAACGGCACCAGCCGGGTCTTGCTGCCCTTGCCGGTGACGCGCAGCACGCCGTCGTTCAGGCTCAGCTCGACCAGCTTGAGGGTGACCAGTTCGGACACCCGCAGCCCGCTCGCATACATCAGCTCGAGCATGGTGCGCTCGCGCAGCCCGAGCGGGGTCGCCACGTCGGGCGCGGCCAGCAGGGCTTCGACCTGCCGCTCGGTGAGGGTGTGCACGAAGCGGGCCGGCTGCCGGGCCGACGCCAGCTTCAGGCACGGATCGAGCGCCACCTGCTTCTGGCGCAGCGCCAGCTGGTAGAAGCGCTTCAGCACCGACAGGCGGCGGTTGGCCGAACTCGGTTTCGAGTCGGCATGGCGTTCGGCGAAATACGCGGCCAGGTCGTGCGGCTCGACCTGGTGCAAGGTCGCGCAGTGCGGGCGCCTGAGCTGCAGCCAGCGCGCGAACAGGCGCATGTCGCGCCGGTAGGCGTCCAGCGAGTTCTTGGCCAACCCCTGCTCGAGCCACAGGTTGTCGCAAAACTCGTCGATCAGCGCCAGGTTGGCGGCAGCCACCGGCGCGCTCGCGCTCACGCCCGGATCGGCTGCTGCTGCCATGGGGTGCCGGCGGCGGCGGCGCCTTCGTGGGTCAGCAGCCAGCGCTTGACGCTCAGGTGGAAGCCGTTTTCGTCGTCGTGGTTGGAAAAGCCGCCCAGGCCGCCGGCGGCGGTCACCCGGTGGCAAGGGATCACCAGCGGGAACCAGTTGGCGCCGCAAGCCTGCCCGACCGCGCGCGGCGCCGAGCCGATGTGCTTGGCCACCTGGCCGTAGGTGCGCACGCTGCCGCGCGGGATGCTGGCGATCGCCGCCCATACCCGCTGCTGGAATGCGCTGCCGGCTTCGGCCAGCGGCAAGGAAAACGCGAAGTCGGGATCGGCCAGGTAGCGCCCGACCTGCCGCACGGCCTGGTCGGCCACGGCGTCGGTGGCGCCCTTTTCCCTGAAATGGGGCGGCAGGTAGACCAGTTCGCGCAGCTGCCCTGCGGCGGTGCGGATGCCGATCGCGCCGAACGGCGCGGCCACGATGGCGCTGAAAATGTCGCTGCCCTGCTGGGGTGGGGTGATGGGTTTCATGGGGGCCAGTTTAGCGCATCCTGGCGCGGCGGGAAGGCAGGCGGCATGGGCGAGGGACGAAAAAAAGCGCACCTTGCGGTGCGCTCCAAATTCGTTCACGTTTCCGGTCGTTTGGTCATGCCAACGACATTCTGTAAAACGTGTGTCTCCTCGATATTTCTCCGGTATGGACTACCGTGCTCTTATCACTACTCCCCAAACCATTAATTCGTTTGCCTTCCGCCGCACCATCGTGGTGCTCCGGAAAGGTGCCAATCATAACGTAATTAAAAAGCCCTGGCGTGGTTTTTTTAACACGAGGATTGAATTAATTTCACTTGTAAATCAATTTTGACTGCCACCACGAAATCTGTGGTACCAGTTCTTAGCGCGCCGCTTGCTTGCCGATCGCGCTGATCAGCTCCTTGCCAATCCGGTTTTCCAGGTCTTTGTGCACCGGCAGCAGGGCCGCGCGCCACGCCGCCTGTTCGGCCGCACTCAGGTTGTAGATCGTGGTCTTGCCGGACTTCCTGATGGCGGCCATCGCCATGTCGTTGTCGCGCTGGGCGATGGCCTTTTCAAAGGTGGTCGCCTCGCGCATCGCCTGCGTGAGGCTGGCGCGGATATCGTCCGGCAAGCCGTCCCAGAATTTCTTGTTGACGATCACGGCATAACCCAGGTAGCCATGATTCGACAAGGTGATGTGCTTTTGCACCTCATGCATCTTCTGGGTGTAGATGTTCGACGGCGGGTTCTCGGTGCCGTCCACCACGCCGGTCTGCAGCGCCTGGAAGACCTCGGAGAACGCCAGCACCTGCGGGCTGGCGCCGAGCGCGCGCATCTGCGCATCGAGCACCTTGGACGCCTGGATCCGCAGCCTCAGGCCCTTGAAGTCGGCCGGGGTGTGCAGCGGTTTGTTGGCCGACATCACCTTGAAGCCGTTGTCCCAGAACGCCAGGCCGGTGATCCCCTTCGGCTCCAGCCTGGCCAGCAGGCTCTTGCCGATCGGGCCTTCGGTGACCGCATACAGCGCCGCCTTGGTCGGGAAGATGTACGGCAGGTCGAACACTTCGAATTCCTTGACGCCGAGGGGGCCGAACTTGGCCAGCGACGGCGCCAGCATCTGCACCGCGCCCAGCTGCAGCGCTTCGAGCTCTTCCTTGTCCTTGTACAACTGGCTGTTCGGATACAGCTCTACCTTGACGCGGCCCTTGGTCGCATTTTCAGCCAGCAGCTTGAAGCGCTCGGCGGCCTGGCCTTTCGGCGTGTCGGTCGCCACCACGTGGCTGAACTTGATGACGATCGGCGCTTGCGCGAACGCGTTGATGCCGACCGCGGCGGCCAGGGCCACGGCCAGTATTTTGAAATACATGCTTGTCTCCTCGACCATTAAAAAGTCGATTATTATTAGAGCTATTTTCCCCAGTTTGGGCGGCTTTATCGGGCATCGCAATTGTGGAAAGCCACAATAGCACCTCCGCAAGAAACGTAACACCTTATGCCATGAAAATTCCGCTTTTGCATGCTTCCGCGCACCAACTGAGCGGGCCGTGGCGCTTCCTGCTGCCGGCCCTGCTGGTGCTGCTGTTCCTCGCCGTGCTGTTGTGGCTGCCCTGGCAGGCGCGCGAAATGGAAAGCAACGAGCGCCAGGAGCAGCTCATCGCCGATACCTTGTGGGTCGAGCAGGCGGTCCGTTTCGAGCTCACCCGCAGCGAAGAGGCGCTCGCCACCCTGGCCAATGAACTGGCGGCCGATCCGCCTGCCGCGCTGGTGCAGGCGCGCTTTGCCCAGATGCTCAAGAATGGCCACGAACTCCAGCACGTGCGCTGGCTCGACCGGGACGGCAAGACGCTGCAGGAACGCGGCGCGGACCTGACGCCCAAGGCGATGGCGGCGCCGTCGCGCAGCGCCTGGGAGCTGGCGCGCGCCACCCGCAAGGGCCGCTACAGCGAGCCCTATTTTGCCGCTCCGGGCGGCCCGGCGCTGGTCGACTACCACCTGCCGCTGTTTCGCGCCGGCGCCTATGCCGGCAGCCTGGCCGCCAGCTACGACCTGAAGACCCTGCTCGACGAAACCGTGCCCTGGTGGTTCGCGCAGGACAACGCGATCTCGCTGATCGACCGCGACGACAAGCTGCTGGCCATGCGCGCCGCGGCCGGCCCGGGCCGCGGCGTGTACACCCACAAGCGCCCGCTCGACCTGGCCGGCGCGACGATGGTGCTGGCCACCGACAGCGTCAAGGGCGCGCCGCGCCTGCTGCCGAACCTGCTGGTCGGCTCGGTGATCGCGCTGGCCCTCGGCTTGCTGATCAGCCTGGCGGCGCTGTGGCGCCACATCGCGCGCCGGCTGGCGGCCGAAGGCGCGCTGCGCCAGCAGATGGCGTTTCGCACCGCGATGGAAAACTCGCTGGTGACCGGCCTGCGCGCGCGCGACCTCGAAGGCCGCGTCACCTACGTCAACCCGGCGTTCTGCCAGATCGTCGGCCTGCCGCCCGAGGAACTGGTGGGCATGGCGCCGCCGATGGCGTACTGGGCGCCGGAAGCGATGGAGGACTACCAGCAGCGCTTCGCCGCGGTACTGAAGGGCAAGGCGACGCCGCAGTTCGAGACCATCTTCCAGCGCTCCGACGGGGTGCGCGTGCCGGTGCTGATCTTCGAGGCGCCGCTGGTCGACAGCGAAGGCCGCCAGACCGGCTGGATGGGCTCGATCCTCGACATTTCGGACCGCAAGAACGCCGAGGAGCTGGCCCGCCAGCAGCAGGAAAAGCTGCACGCCAGCGCGCGCCTGGCGACCATGGGCGAGATCTCGTCGATGCTGGCGCACGAACTGAACCAGCCGCTGGCGGCCATCTCGAGCTACACCACCGGCGCGCTCAACCTGCTCGGGCGCGCCGCCGACAGCGGCGCCGCGCTCGACCCGGCGGTACTGAAGCCGGCGCTCGAGCAGGCCAGCGTGCAGGCGCGGCGCGCCGGCCAGATCATCCGCAGCGTGCATGAGTTCGTCAAGAAGCGCGAACCGGAGCGCCAGCTGCTCGGCATCGGCAGCCTGGTCGACGGCATCGGCACGCTGATCGAACTGCAGGCCAGCAAATTCTTCGTCGCGATCCAGACCCGCATCCCGCCCGCGCTGCCGGCCGTCAGCGCCGACCGCATGATGCTCGAACAGGTGCTGCTGAACCTGACGCGCAACGCGATCGAGGCGATGCAGGACGTCGCGCCCGAGCGCCGCATCCTGCGCATCGTCGCCGCCCACGAGGCCGGGCAAGTGACGGTGTCGGTGATCGACCAGGGCCACGGCATCGCGCCGGAAGTGGCCGAGCGGCTGTTCTCGCCGTTCTTCTCGACCAAGGCCGAAGGCATGGGAATGGGATTGTCGATCTGCCGCACGGCGATCGAGTTCCACGGCGGCACCCTCAGCCACAGCGCCAATCCGGACGGCGGCACCATCTTCAAGTTTGCCTTGCCCAGCCAATCGTAGCTGGCCTGGGATAAACTGCGAGTCATCAAACCATCAATAGCACTACGGAGACCAGTCATGCTGCATATCGTCGACGACGAGGACGTCATACGCGACTCGCTCGCCTGGCTGGCGCAGTCGCGCGGCATCCAGGCCTGCGGCTACGCCACCGCCCAGGCGTTCCTCGACCAGGCCGGCGCCCGCTTCGATCCGGACGGCGACTGCGTGCTGCTCGACGTGCGCATGCCGGACCTGAACGGGGTGGCGGTGTTCGACCAGTTGAGCGGACGCGGCCTGACCGGGCGCTACCCGGTCATCTTCCTGACCGGCCACGGCGACGTGCCGATGGCGGTGGACACGCTCAAGCGCGGCGCGTTCGACTTTTTCGAGAAGCCGTTCAACGACAACCAGCTGATGGACCGGGTGCAGGAAGCGCTGGCGCAGTCGCGCGAGGCCGGCGCCGGCGCCGCGGTGCGCATGCGGCTGGCGACGCTGTCGGCGCGCGAACGCGAAGTGCTCGAGCTGATCATGGCCGGCATGATGAACAAGGTGGTGGCCGACAAGCTCGGCATCAGCATGCGCACGGTGGAAGTGCACCGCGCGCATATTTTCGACAAGATGCAGGTGAAGACCGCGGTGGAACTGGCCGGGTTGCTGAAGTAGGCGTTGCGCGTTCGATCACTGCCGCTACTTCAACACCATCGCCCTCGCGCGCGCACTGACCCAGGAATACCGCTACCACCAGTAACGGCGCTCACAACACCTTTGGACCATTGCCGAGCTTCGCCTCGCCGAGCTTGGCGGCGCCGGACTGCATGCGGTTCTTGTCATCAAAAGCACCGGAACACGGTACCCGAGGTACTGCGATCGGCGTGCGCACGCGATGCTTCCAGGGTCGTGCTCGGCGGCGATAGATTGTAGAATAAAAAGCTCGGTGAACTCCGCCGCGAGCCTTGCGCGACGCCAATTTTTCCGGGGTGCATCAACACCAATAATCGAGCTGAGGAAACTCCGATGAGCGAAAAAACCGTAGCTGACAAGTTGTTCTTAAAAAATGCCAAGTCGATCGCGGTGTTGAACGGCGCCGCGCATCCGGGCGTGGTGTCGCAGTTGCCGGCCCAGCTGATCGTCAATGGCGAGGGCCCGGCCGACGTGGTGTTGATGTTCGCGCTGAACCAGAAACAACTCGACCAGTACCTGCCGATCGCCAAGGAGCGCCTGAACGAAAAAGGCTCGCTGTGGATCGCCTACCTCAAGCAGACCGCGTCGAAAGCCACCGACATCAACCGCGACACCATCGACGCCAGTGCCAAGCAACGCGGCATCACCGCGGTGGCGATCATTTCGATCGACGGCGACTGGTCGGCGCTGCGGCTCAAGCGCCTGTAGTTTCAGGCATGGCGCGCCAGCGCCCACTCCACATGTTCGCGCACCAGCGCTGACGGATGGCCGGCGCGCGCGCGCAGGGCGGCCACGATGGCCGGGTCGCCCTTGAGCTTGTCGGCCGCATTGCCCAGCCCTACCGCGAGGTTGCGCAGCCAGCGCTGGTGGCCGATACGGCGGATCGGGCTGCCTTCCATGCGCTGATTGAATTGTTCCTCGCTCCAGCCGAACAGCNNCGCAGTTCGACCGGGATGCTGCTCTTGAGCTCGATGGTCAGGTAGGAGATGCAGCGCCGCGCGTCCAGCCGGCCGGGACCGAGGATGGCCTGGGTCGGGCATACGTCGATGCAGGCGCGGCACTGGCCGCAATGGGCGCTGGCCGGCGCATCGACCGGCAGCGGCAGGTCGACCAGGATTTCGCCGAGGAAGAACATCGACCCGGCCTCGCGGTTGAGCATCAGGGTGTGCTTGCCGCGCCAGCCGAGGCCGGCTTTTTCGGCCAGCGGCAGCTCCATCACCGGCGCCGAATCGGCAAATACGCGGTAGCCGAACTGCCCCGCCGCCGCTTCGATGCGCGCGGCCAGCTGTTGCAGGCGGGAGCGCAGCACCTTGTGATAATCGCGGCCGCGCGCGTACATCGAGATCACCGCCGCGTTGGGGTCGGCCAGGCGCGCCACTTCCCGTTCGCGCCAGTCGTTTGGCGTCGCGGCCGGCAGGTAATCCATGCGCGCGCTGATCACGCGCACCGTGCCGGGCACCAGTTCGTCCGGCCGAGCGCGCTTCATGCCGTGGCTTGCCATATAATCCATCTCGCCGTGATGGCCCTGCTCCAGCCAGGCCTGCAAGCCCGGCTCCGCGTGCGCCAGGTCGATGTCGGTGATGCGCAGGTCGGCAAAGCCCAGCTCCGCGCCCCATTGCTTGATGGCGCGCGCGAGTGCGGGCAGGTCCGGTTGGGAAAGTGGCATGCGGGGGCAAGGAAAAATAAGGGCGCGCGGCGCCGACGACAATCAACACACCATTCTATTCGATGCAGCATTTTAAAGCCCACCTCCGCAATGAAGACGCGACCGCCGCACTGGGCGCCGCGCTGGCGCGCGTGCTCGCGCCCGGCCTGGTGATCTACCTGCACGGCGACCTCGGCGCCGGCAAGACCGCGCTCACGCGCGCGCTGCTGCACGCCGCCGGCCACCAGGGCAAGGTCAAGAGCCCGACCTATACGCTGGCCGAGCCGTACCGGGTGGTGCTGGCCGGGCGCGCGGTGGCCGTGATCCACTTCGACCTGTACCGCATGTCCAGCGCGGAAGAATTCCTGGACGCCGGCTTCCGCGAAGATTTCAACAAGGACAACATCTGCATCGTCGAATGGCCGGAAAAAGGCGCGCCGGTGTTGCCGCCGCCCGACTTGAATGTCTTCCTGCATGTTTCCGGCGAAGCTCGTGAGGTAGAATTGCAAGCGTTGTCCGACTTGGGTTTGCTATGCCTCGACCGCCTCACCTTCGCACCAAACCTGTGAGCGCCGCTCCCCTCACCCGGCGCACGGTCCTCAAGGCCGGCGGCACGTTGCTGCTGTCGGTGCTGTCGCCGCTGCCGGCTGCGGCCGCGCAAATCCTCGCGGTGCGGGTCTGGCCTGCGGCCGACTACACCCGCGTCACGCTGGAAAACGACAGCGACCTGAAAGCCACCCACTTCGTGGTTCCCGATCCGCAGCGGCTGGTGGTCGACATCGAAGGACTCGACCTGAACCCGACGCTCAAGGGCCTGGTCGCGAAGATCCAGTCGGGCGACCCGTACATCAAGCAGGTGCGGGTCGGGCAGAACCGTCCGAACGTGGTGCGCCTGGTGTTCGACCTGAAGGAAGAAATCACGCCGCAGGTATTTACGCTGGCGCCGGTGGGCGCCTACAAGCACCGCCTGATTTTCGACCTGTACCCGGTGACCCCGGTCGATCCGATCGCCGCGATGATCGAAAAGGGCGAATGGTCGCGCGACGCCGCCGCCCCGACCGGCATGCCGGAACTGCCGGCCCCCGCGCCCAACCCGATGGCCAGGCAGGAAACCGAGATGCCGGCCATGGTGGTCGTCAAGCCCGAGCCGCCCAGGGCGCATCCGAAGCCGGAACCGCGCCAGCTGAAGGTCACGCGCCTGATCACCATTGCGCTCGATCCGGGCCACGGCGGCGAAGACCCGGGCGCGATCGGCGCCTCCGGCTCGCGCGAAAAGGACATCGTGCTGGCGATCGCCAAGCGGCTCAAGTTCAAGCTCGAGGAACTGCCCAACGTGCGCGTCATGCTGACCCGCGACGGCGACTATTTCGTGCCGCTCGGGGTGCGTGTCGAAAAGGCGCGCAAGGTGCAGGCAGACCTGTTCGTGTCGCTGCATGCGGACGCCTTCGTGGTGCCGACCGCGCGCGGCTCGTCGGTGTTCGTGCTGTCCGAAAAAGGCGCCAGCTCGACTGCCGCTCGCTGGCTCGCCAACAAGGAAAACCTGGCCGATTCGATCGGCGGCGTCAACATCGGCGGCCACGACAAGCAGCTCGCCAGCGTCCTGCTCGACCTGTCCACCACTGCGCAGATCAGCGATAGCCTCAAACTGGGAAGGGCGGTGCTGGGCGAGATCGGCGGCATCGCGCGCCTGCACAAAGGTTCGGTCGAGCAGGCCGGCTTCGCCGTGCTGAAGGCGCCGGACATTCCGTCGATCCTGATCGAGACCGCCTTCATCTCCAATCCCGAGGAAGAGGCGCGGCTCAAGGACAACGGCTACCAGGACCAGATCGCCGACGCCATCACCAAGGGCATCCGGCGCTACTTCGCCAAGAATCCACCGCTGGCCAAGAGCCGGCTGACCTGAAGGGCACCGAATGAGCGTGATCACCCTGGCCCCGTTTGGCCAGCTGCCTGCGGCGCACATCAGCGCCGCCGATGGCGCGCGCGCGATCGTGACGCTGTACGGCGCCCACCTGGTATCGTGGCAGAGCGCCGATGGCAAGGAGCGCCTGTTCTGCAGCGCCAGGTCGGCGCTCGACGGCAGCCGCGCGATTCGCGGCGGCGTGCCGGTGATTTTCCCGCAATTTAACGAACGCGGTCCCGGCATGCGGCATGGCTTTGCGCGCGTCAGCGACTGGGCGCTGGTCGACAGCGGCAGCGAAGGCGGCGCCGCGTTTGCGGTGTTTGCGCTCGAGCCGCACGACCTGGCGGCCGAACGCGCGCAGGCCTGGCCGCACGACTTCCTGCTGCAGTTGCGGGTGAAGGTCGGCGGCGATCGGCTGGCGATGACGCTCGAAGTGGATAACCGCGGCGCGGAACCGTTCGCGTTCTCCACCGCCCTGCACACCTATCACCTGGTCGACCAGGTCGGCGACGTACGCATCGACGGGCTGCAGGATGGCCCGCTGGTGGTCGGCGACACGCTCGACGAGATTTTCCATGGCGTCAAAGGCAGCATCGCCCTGCGTACCGGCTCCGGCACGCAGGAGCTGGAACAGGCAGGTTTTACCGACGCGGTGGTGTGGAATCCGGGCGCGGCGAACGCCGCGGCGATGGCGGATCTGGAAGACGACGAGTACCAGCGCTTCGTCTGCATCGAGCCGGCCGTGATCGAACCGGTCACGCTGCGAGCTGGCGAACAGTGGCGCGGCCACTACACCATCAGCGTGCCCTGAACCAATTCCGGGGTCAGAGCTAGCTCTGACCCCGGAATTGGCTAGTTGGATTCCTTGATGACGCGCCCGCCGCCGGCCTGGGTCGGGCGCGCGTTGAGCGGATACAGGCGGCTGAACAGCGCCATTTGCGCCGGCGAAGCCGGCATCGGGTTCTTCATCACTAGCCACAGCACGCCTTCGCTGCAGGGCGGCGTGGTGAGAGAACCCATGAAGGTGAAGTATTCACGGCGTTCAGGCAGGATCTCGCTGACATCCAGCGCCACCGACGGCGTCACCGTGTCGTGTTTCTCGAGCGGCAGGTTGTTCCACACCGTCTGGATCATGCTGTTCGGCAGGCCGCGCTGTAGCAGCACGGCCACCACCGCCAGCTTGCCCTCGGCATCCTTGTGCACCAGGTGCGCCACCATCTCGGTACCCTTGCCATTGATGCGCTCCTCCGACGGCCGGTGGAAGTGGAACTGGATCAGCTCGTAGGTGCGGTTCTGCACCGTGATGTAATTGCCCAGTCCGACCGCGACCTGGATCGTATGGCCGTTGTCGACCACGTTGAAGCCGGATGGCCGGTAATCGAAGGTGATCTGTTCCAGGTCGACCTTCATGCCGTCGCGCAGGTCGATCGGCGACTGGCGATTGCCGGACCCGCACTTGGCCCAGTCGCTGTTGATCTTGCCCCAGTTGGCCGGGCCGGTCTCGCCTTCGTACGACCAGTGATTGCTGTGGCGCGGCGCCGGCGGCGGCGGCACCGATGCTGCCGCCAGCAGCAGTTCCTGCTTCTGGCGCGCCTCGGCGGTTTTGCGGGCTTTGGCGGCGGCGGCGATGCGGGAGACCTGGTTGGCGCGCATCGCGGCCAGCCGGGCGGCGATCTTGATCGACAGTTCCGCTTCGGCCTCCTCCTCTTTCGCGCGCTGGGCGGCAGGCGACAACGGCGCGACGATCGACGGCTTGATCGAAGCGGGCGCCGCTTTGGCAGGTTCGGGCGCGGCCTTCACGGCGGCGGGAGGATCGTTTGCGCTTGCCGTCGCGATGACGAAGCTGCAAGCGAACAGGGCGATCAGGTTACGCATGGGATTCCAGAAAGTAGCGGTACAGTCTGGATAACGGCGCGGCGGGCCGTAAACTTGAGCCGCACGGCCACATCGGCGCGATAAAAAATCGCGCCGAGGGCCGGGCTACCTGCTAGCGATGCATCATCTTGCGGCCGAACTTCCACAAGCCGCCGAGCGCGAGCGGCACCACGGCGGCGCCCACGCCGACCAGCACGATCGCAGTCAGGTGGTCGCGCACGATCGGGATATTGCCGAAGAAGTAGCCGCCGGTGACCAGGCTGACCACCCACAGCACGGCGCCGGTGACGTTATAGAACTGGAAACGGGCATGCGTCATGTCCGACACGCCGGCCACGAATGGCGCGAAGGTGCGCACCACCGGCACGAAGCGCGCCAGGATAATGGTCTTGCCGCCGTGCCTCTCGAAGAACTCGTGGGTGCGATGCAGGGCGTCCTTGTTGAGCCAGCGGTAATCGTGGGTGAACACGCGCTGGCCGATCGCCTCGCCGATCCAGTAATTGAGTGTATTGCCGGTGACGGCGGCGGTAATGAGCAGCGCCATCAGGAGCAGGTAATTCATCTCGCCGGTAGCGCAGAACGCGCCCGCGATGAATAACAGGGTGTCGCCAGGGAAAAAGAACAGTACCACCAGGCCGGTTTCGCAAAACACGATGGCGAACAAGACCGCGTAGACATAGACACCATACTGGTTGAGCAACATTCCCAGGGTTTTATCAACATGCAGAATCATGTCGAGAAATTGCATCAGATCCATAGTTATCCTAAAAGGTAGCCGCGAATCATACCACCACTCGCGCCCCTGTCATCAGCTAAGCCGAGCGGATTGCGGAGTAAATTTCGCCTCCGCACAAGTTTCCTTAGCACATATATTCCAGATTACAATTCCGGTGAAACACCGGTTGCGCGGCGATCATGCCGGTCATTATCAGGAGATGCGGAATGCAAGGTTTCATGAGAATCAACAAGGTGGCATTGCTGGCCGGTGCGCTGGTGGCGATGGCGAGCGGGTCGGCGGCGGAGCTGGCGCCCAAGGCGACGCTGGCCGACGTCATCAAGGGATCCAAGCCGTCCGACTGGCGCGCACTCGACCCGGCCAGCACGATGTACATGGAGCTGCCGGCCGGCCGGGTGGTGATCGAGATGGCGCCCACGTTTGCGCCCGCCCACGTCGACAACATCCGCACGCTGGTGCGCGAGCATTATTTCGACGGGCTGGCGGTGATTCGATCGCAGGACAACTGGGTGGTGCAGTGGGGCGACCCGGACGAGAAGAATCCGCGTCCGATGAAGGGTGCGAAGGCGGCGCTCAAGGGCGAGTTCACGGTNNGGTCGGGCACTCGAACGGCTTCCCGTCGGCGCGCGACCCGAAGTCCGGGCGCGCCTGGCTGGCCCATTGCTACGGCATGGTCGGGGTCGGGCGCGACACTGGCGCCGACAGCGGCAGCGGTTCCTCGCTGTACGTGGTGATCGGCCACGGCCCGCGCCACCTGGACCGCAACATCACCGTGGTCGGCCGGGTCATCTCGGGCATGCCGTTGCTGTCGACGATGGCGCGCGGCGCCGGCCCGATGGGGTTTTACGACAAGCCAGAGCAGAACATCCCGATCGCCGCGATCAAGCTGGCCGCCGACGTGCCGGAAGGCGAGCGCAGCAAGTTCGAAGTCATGCGTACCGACAGCGCGACCTACAAGGCCGCGGTCGAAGCGCAGCGCAACCGAGGCGGCCCGTGGACCAAGGTCGCGGCCGGCTATATCGACCTGTGCAACGCCCCGATCCCCGTGCGCGAACAGAAATAACCAAGCCGGGGTCAGACCTAGGTCTGACCTAGGTCTGACCCCGTTCTAGCACTTTGGCGCAGGATATAATTGCGCCATGAATGCGCCCATGCCCACCCACCGCCCGATCCAGGCCCTTCCCGATCAATTGATTTCGCAAATCGCGGCCGGCGAGGTGGTCGAACGGCCATCGGCCGTCGTCAAGGAATTGCTGGAAAACGCGCTCGACGCCGGCTCCACCCAGATCACCGTCCGGCTCGAGGAAGGCGGCGTCAAGCGCATCGCGATCACCGACAACGGCCGCGGCATCGCTCCCGAACAGTTGCCGCTCGCGCTGGCGCGCCACGCAACCTCGAAAATCGCGTCCCTGACCGACCTGGAAAACGTCGCCACCCTCGGCTTTCGCGGCGAGGCGCTGGCGTCGATCGCGGCGGTGGCGGCAGTCTCGGTCACCTCGCGCACAGCCGACGCCGCGCATGCCTGGGAAATCGCCGGCTCGCACCACGGCGCCGTGACGCCCGCCTCCGGCTCGCAAGGCACCACGATCGATGTGCAGGACCTGTATTTCAACACGCCCGCGCGCCGCAAGTTCCTGAAATCGGAACAGACAGAGTACGGCCACTGCGCCGAAGTGGTGCGCCGGATCGCGCTGGCGCGTCCGGACGTGTCGTTCAGCCTCACCCACAACGGCCGCACCATCGACCACTGGAACGTGAGCGAGATGGCGAAACGCAGCGCGCACATCCTCGGCAGCGAGTTCGCCGAAGCGCGTCTGGCGATCGACGAGTCGGCCGGCCCGCTGCGCCTGCACGGTTTCGCCGGCCTGCCGACCGCCTCGAAGGCGCGCGCCGACGGCCAGTTCTTCTACGTGAACGGCCGATACGTGCGCGACAAGCTGCTGGTGCACGCAGTGCGCGCCGCTTACCAGGACGTGCTGCACGGCGACCGCTTTCCTTCCTATGTGCTGGGACTCGACCTCGATCCCGCACTGGTGGACGTCAACGTGCATCCGTCCAAGATCGAAGTTCGCTTCCGCGACAGCCGCGCGGTCCACCAGTTCGTGTTCCATGCGGTGCAGCGCGCCCTGGCGCAGACCTCGGCCACCGCCTACGGCAGCGTCCCGGCGCCGCTGCCGGCCGGCGACGTCGGCGGCGGCGCTGCCTCCAGCTGGCGGCGCGAGCATGAGCAGACCTCGTTCGGCCCGCAGTTGTCGGCCACCTTTTCGCCTTCGCCCTACCCGCCCGCGAACCGCTACGACGGCGCCGGCGTGGCGCAGCGCACGGACAGCTACGGCGCCTTGTTCGCCCCTTCCGACAGCGCCGCTGCGGCGCCGGTCACGCCGTACACTCCGGCCGCGCAAACCATGTCGAGCGACGAATACCCGCTCGGCTTCGCGCTGGCGCAGCTGCACGGGATCTACATCCTGGCCCAGAACACCAAAGGCATGGTGCTGGTCGACATGCACGCGGCGCACGAGCGCATCCTGTACGAGCAGCTCAAGAACGCGCTCGACGCCCAGGTCGACGGCCAGGACATGCAGGTGCAGGCGCTGCTGATTCCCGTCACCTTCTTCGCCGATGCGGTCGAAGTGAGCACCGCACACGAGAACCAGGACACGCTCAAGGCGCTCGGCTTCGACATCGGGGCGCTGTCGCCGACCACGCTGGCGGTGCGCTCGGTGCCGACCCTGCTGAAGAACGCCGACGCCCAGACGCTGGCGCGCGACGTGCTGCGCGACGTGCGCGAATTCGGCGGCTCGCGCGTGCTGATCGAACGCCGCAACGAACTGCTCGGCACCCTCGCCTGCCACACCGCGGTGCGCGCCAACCGCATCCTGTCGGTGCCGGAAATGAACGCGCTGCTGCGCCAGATGGAAAGCACCGAACGGTCCGACCAGTGCAATCACGGCCGCCCGACCTGGGTCCAGCTCGAAATCTCCGCGCTCGACAAGCTTTTCCTGCGCGGTCAATGATGTCCCGGCACAGCGACGCAATCCATCCGGTCCCCGCCTACGCGCACGCTCCGGTCCTGCTGCTGATCATCGGCTTCCTGATGCTGCAGCCGCTGTCGACCGACTTGTACCTGGCCTCCCTGCCGAGCCTCGCCACCGTGTTCGCGGTGCCGGCATCGACGGTGCAACTGACGCTATCGATGTTCGTGGCCGGCTTCGGCGGCGCCCAGCTGGTCATCGGCCCGCTGTCGGACCGCTACGGCCGCCGTCCCGTGCTGCTGGCCGGCCTCGCCCTGTATGTCGTGGCCAGCCTGCTGTGCGCCGCCGCGCCCGGAATCGACCTGCTGATCGTGGCGCGCTTCCTGCAGGCGCTGGGCTGCTGCTCGGCGATCATCATCGCGCGCGCCATCGTGCGCGATGCATATGCGCCGTCCGACAGTGCCCGCGTGATAGCGCGCGCCAGCAGCTGGATTTCGCTGGCGCCGCTGCTCGGCCCCATCCTCGGCTCCTACCTGCAGGTCACGTTCGGCTGGCGTGCCGCGTTCGTCGCCCATTCGATCCTCGGCGCCTGCCTGCTGGCGGCGGTGTTCCTGCGCCTGCCCGAAACCAACGCCCACAAAAATCCCCGCGCGACCGAGCTTTCGGGGCTGATCGAGAACTATCGGCTGGTGCTCGGCGCCCGCGAATTCTGGGCCAACGCGCTGCCGGGCGCCTTGTCGTACGGGGCGATCTTCGCGTTCATCTCCGGCTCTTCGCTGGTGCTGATCCGGGTCCTGGACGTGCCGACCGAATGGTTCGGCTACTGTTTCGCGTTCGGCGTATCGGGCTACCTGGGCGGGACCATGGTCTGCCGCCGCCTGCTGCCACGCCTGGGCCAGGCGGCCACGCAGCGCATCGGCAGCACCATGTCGCTGGCGGCCGGCGCGCTGTTCCTGGCCGCGATCGGATTCGGCGCGCTCCACTGGACCGTCGTGGTGATCGCGATGTTCCTGACCATGGGCGCGCACGGCATCAACTTCCCGGTCGCGCAATCCGGTTCGGTCACGCCGTTCCCGCAGCAGGCCGGCACCGCCGCCGGCTTGATGGGCGCGCTGACGATGGGCGTCGCGTTCCTGGTCGGCAGCGTGGTCGGCGCCACATTCGACGGCACCTTGTATCCGCTGGCGCTGATCGCCTGCGCGCTCGGCGCCAGCATCTTCGCGTCGGTGCGCCTGCTCGGCGCCACGCATCCGGAGGTGGCGTCGTGAAGCCGCTCGCGGTCGCCATCATGGGTCCTACCGCGAGCGGCAAGACCGCCGCCGCGCTGGCGATTGCGCGCGAGGTCCCGGCTGAAATCATCTCGGTCGATTCGGCGCTGGTTTATCGCGGCATGGACATCGGCACCGCCAAGCCGAGCGCCGAAGAGTTGGCAAGCGTGCCGCACCACCTGATCGACATCATCGACCCGGCCGAGGCGTACTCGGTGGCCCAGTTCCGCGCCGATACGCTCAAGCTGGTGGCCGAGATCAGCGCGCGCGGCAAGCTGCCGCTGCTGGTAGGCGGCACCATGATGTACTTCAAAGGCCTCACCGATGGGCTGGACGAGCTGCCGGCCGCGAATCCGCAGCTGCGGGCCGAGATCGAAGCGGAGGCGGCGCGCATCGGCTGGCCAGGCATGCATGAGAAGCTGCGCGCGCTCGATCCCGTCACCGCCGCGCGCCTCGCGCCGAACGACGCGCAGCGCATCAACCGCGCGCTGGAGATCATTGAGCTGAGCGGGCGGCCGATGTCGGACCTGCTGTCCGGACGCGAAAAAATGGAACTGCCGTTCGAACTGGTCTCGTTCGCGCTCGAGCCGTCCGACCGCGGCGTGCTGCATGGTCGGATCGCCACCCGCTTCGACCAGATGCTCGGCATCAGCGACGACAGCGGCATCGTCGCCGAAGTGGCGGGCCTGCGCGCGCGCGGCGACCTGCATCCCGGTTTGCCGTCGATGCGCTGCGTCGGCTATCGCCAGGCCTGGGATTACCTTGATGGCAAGATCGACCGCGCCACGCTGCGCGAAACCGGCGTCATCGCCACGCGCCAACTGGCCAAGCGCCAGCTGACCTGGCTGCGCGCGATGCCCGAACGGGTGGTGCTCGATTGCGTCGCCGGCAACCCTGCCGTCGAAATGCTCAGGCAGCTGTCCGCAGGCAAGCGCTGAGCAGTTACGCCCGTGGGCACATCTTTTTTCCGCGAGAATCACACCTGCCCTTGACAGCTTTTTTCAAACCTCGGATAATACTGGCCTGTCGGGTGATATAGCTCAGTTGGTTAGAGCACAGCATTCATAATGCTGGGGTCGGTGGTTCAAGTC
>CXWL01084047.1_pt1 | contig 23814 bp, 18 predicted proteins | sample 590931 | NCBI WGS metagenome assembly CXWL01 (sample SAMEA3498368, study PRJEB10139) | groundwater metagenome | biome: water well; material: biofilm material | place: Germany | collected 2015-04-27
CGATGGTGCGCCTCGCGAAGGAAGCGCTGAACGGCGTGGAAGACGGCAATCTGGAAGACAAGTACCGCTGGGAGCAGGGTTTCACCTTGCAGGCGTACATGAGCCGCGATTCGGGCGAGGCGCGCGACGCCTTCGTCGACAAGCGCGCGGCCAGCTTCGGCAACGCCGTGGCGAACGGAGGCTGACGCCATGAAGCTGGTCTATACCGACGAACAAAAGGCGTTTCGCGCCGAGATCCGCAGCTGGCTGGCGCACAACCTGCCGGCCAAGCCGCTCAAGAGCTTCGATACCGAAGAGGGGTTTGCCGAGCACCGCGCCTGGGAACGGGTCTTGTATTCGGGCCGCTGGAGCATGGTCACCTGGCCCACGGAGCTGGGCGGGCGTGGCTGCGACCTGATCGAATGGCTGATCTTCGAGGAAGAATACTGGCGCGCCGGCGCGCCATTGCGGGTCAACCAGAACGGCGTGTTCCTGCTGGGGCCGACGCTGATGGATGTCGGCACGCCCGCGCAAAAAGAACGCTTCCTGCCGCGCATCGCCGCCGGCGACGACATCTGGGCGCAAGCCTGGTCCGAGCCCGGCGCCGGTTCGGACATGGCGGCGATTCGCTGCAGCGCGCGGCTCGACGGCGACCATTACGTGGTCAATGGACAGAAGATCTGGTCGACCCGCGCGGTGTGGGCGGACGCGGTGTTCGGGCTGTTCCGCACCGATCCCGCTTCCAGCCGCCACCACGGCTTGTCTTTCCTGTTGATGCCGCTGAACACACCCGGCATCACGGTGCGCCCGATTCGCCAGCTCAACGGCCAGACCGGTTTCGCCGAGATTTTTTTCGACGACGTGCGGGTGCCGGTCGACCACCGGCTCGGCCAGGAAGGCGCCGGCTGGCAGGTCGCGATGGCCACCGCCGGCTTCGAACGCGGGCTGATGCTGCGCTCGCCGGCCCGTTTCCAGCAAACCGCGCGCGCGCTGGCTCAGTTGTACCGCCAGCGCGTCATCGACGGACACGCCGATCCGGTGCTCGGCGAGGCGGTGGCGCGCGCCTGGATGGACGCCGAAGCCTACGCGCTGGCGACCTACGCTACGGCCAGCCGCTTGCAGCAAGGTGGCCATATCGGCGCCGAATCGAGCACCAACAAGGTGTTCTGGTCCGAGCTTGACATTCGCATGCACGAAACGGCGCAGCGGCTGGCCGGCCCGTTCGCCGAACTGAGCCCGGACGCCCCGCTGGCGCTGGAACACGGGCGTTGGCTGGAAGGCTTCCTGTTCGCCCAATCCGGGCCGATCTACGCAGGCACCAATGAAATACAACGCAACATCGTGGCCGAACGCATGCTGGGCATGCCCCGTTCCTAAGAGACAGCGTCAGAGAGAGCATTATGGATTTTACGTTTGAAGAAGATCAGACCATGTTGGTCGACAGCGTGCACAAGTTCCTCATGAACGAGGTTTCGCCCGAATTGATCCGCGAACTGTGGTTGCGCCCGAGCGGGCGTTCGCCGGACCTGTGGCGCCAGCTGGCCGGGCAGGGCCTGACCGGCCTGTCGGTGCCGGCCGCGCAGGGCGGGATGGGGCTGACCGACATCGACTGGGTCTTGCTGGCGCGCGAGTGCGGCTACTACGGCTTGCCGGCGCCCTTGCTTGAAAGCTCCTGGGTGGCGGCGGGCCTGATCGCGGCGCTGCCCGAGAGCGGCTTCCGCAGCCAGACCCTGGCCGGCATCGCCGAGGGCACGATCCGGGTGGCGCTGGGCCACGCGCACAGCCCCCTGATCGCCGACGCCGACCAGGCCAACACGATTCTGCTGGTGCGCGCCGGGCGCCTGTATGCGGTGCCCTCGAACCATGTCGCGCTGACGATCCAGCCGAGCGTCGATCTGTCGCGCCGCCTGTTCACCGTGAACTGGGAATGCGACGAGCAGCAATGCGTGAGCGAGGACGCCGATGCCCTGTGCGCCGAAGCCTTCCACCGCGGCGCGCTGGCCTGCGCCGCGCAGTTGCTTGGCCTGACCCAGCGCATGCTCGACCTGACGATCGACTACGCCGCCCAGCGCAAGCAGTTCGGCAAACCGATCGGCTCCTACCAGGCGGTCAAGCATCACCTGGCCGATATCGCGGTGAAACTCGAATTCGCGCGTCCCGTCGTGCACCGCGCAGCGCACGCGATGGCGCACGGTGAGCCGCTACGCGCGGTGCACGTCGCGCACGCCAAGATCGCCGCCTCCGAAGCGGCGCAGCTTGCGGCCCGCCACGGCATTCAGGTGCACGGGGCGATGGGCTACACCTGGGAAGTCGACCTGCAGATTTTCATGAAGATGGCCTGGGCGCTCGATGCCGCCTGGGGCGAACGCAGTGTCCATCTGGCGCGCGTGCGCGCCTACGTGCTGGAGTCGGGCGCCACGCTCGGCCCGGCTTGCACCTTTGAGGAATAAATGAACATGAAACGAACCGAAGCCTATATCGTCGATGCGGCGCGCAGCCCGATCGGGAAGCGGCGCGGCGCGCTGGCCCACGTCCACCCGGCCGACCTGGGCGGCTTCGTGCTGAACGCGCTGGTCGGGCGGCATGCCATTCCGGCGGACGAATACGACGACGTCATCTTCGGCTGCGTCGACACCATCGGGCCGCTGGCCGGCAACATCGCGCGCTCCTCCTGGCTGGCGGCCGGCTTGCCCTTGAGCGTGCCCGGCGTGACAGTCGACCGCCAGTGCGGCTCGTCGCAGCAGGCGCTGCACTTCGCGGCGCAGGCGGTGATGAGCGGCACCCAGGACGTGGTGATCGCGGGCGGCGTGCAAACGATGAGCCAGATTCCGATTTCGTCGGCCATGCTGGCCGGCCAGCCGCTCGGCTTTGCCGATCCGTTTTCCGGCAGCTCCGGCTGGAAGGCGCGCTTTGGCGATCAGCCGGTGTCGCAGTTCCACGCCGCGCAAAAGATCGCCGAGCGCTGGGATTGCTCGCGCGAAGACATGGAAGCGTATGCGCTGGAGAGCCACAAACGCGCCCTGCACGCCGCCGCGCAAGGGTATTTTGCGCGCGAGATCGTGCCTTTCCCGGGCATGACGGGCGACGAAACGCCGCGCCAGACCTCGCTCGAAAAAATGGCCGCGCTCGCAGCGCTGGAGCGGGGCAGCCGCCTGACCGCCGGTGTGTCGAGCCAGACCTGCGATGCGGCGGCCGCCGTGCTGGTGGTGTCCGAGGCGGCGCTCACGCGCTACGGCCTGACCCCGCGTGCGCGCATCCACCACCTCAGCGTGCTGGGCGACGACCCGATCTGGATGCTGACCGCGCCGATCGCGGCGACCCGCAAGGCGCTGAAGCAGTGCGGCTTGAACTGGGACGACATCGACATCGTGGAAATTAACGAAGCGTTCGCCTCGGTGGCGCAGGCCTGGCTGAAGGAAACCGGCTATCCGCACGAGCGCACCAACGTCAACGGCGGCGCGATCGCGCTCGGCCACCCGCTCGGCGCCACCGGCGCGCGCCTGATGACGACCTTGCTGCACGAACTGGAGCGGCGCGGCGGTCGCTACGCCCTGCAAACCATGTGCGAAGGCGGCGGGCTGGCCAACGTCACCATCATCGAACGTCTTTGAAAGCGATTATGAGCATCTGTAAAGAACGAACGGTCATCGTGACCGGCGCTGGCGGCGGATTGGGGCGTGCGTATGCGCTCGCCTTTGCGGCCGCCGGCGCAAACGTGGTCGTCAACGACATCCGCATGGAAGCGGCCGAAGCGGTCTGCGCGGAGATCGGCGCCGCCGGCGGCCTGGCATTCCCCAATCACGGCGACATCACCAGCGTGGCCAGCGCAGAAGCCATCGTCGCGCAGGCGGTTGCCGTCTTCGGCGAAGTGCACGTACTGGTCAATAACGCGGGGATCTGCCGCGACCGTATGTTCGTCGGCCTGAGCGAATCGGACTGGGACGACGTCATGCGGGTGCACCTGAAGGGCCATTTCTGCCTGGCCAATGTGCTGGCGCGGCGCTGGCGCGATGCGGCCAAGGGCGGTGCGCCGGTCGCGGCGCGCATCATCAACACCAGTTCCGGAGCGGGCTTGCAGGGCTCGGTCGGCCAGTCCAACTATTCGGCCGCCAAGGCCGGGATTGCCGCGCTGACGCTGGTGCAGGCGGCCGAACTGGGGCGCTACGGCATCACTGCCAATTGCCTGGCCCCGGCCGCGCGCACCGGCATGACCGAGGAGGTGTTCGGCGCCATGATGAAGCGGCCCGAGGGCGACGATTTCGACTACTTCGACCCAGCCAATGTGGCGCCGCTGGTGGTCTGGCTGGGCAGCACCGAGTCGGCGCAGGTCAGCGGACGCATGTTCGAGGCGGCCGGCGGCGTGATCGCGCTGGCCGAGGGCTGGAACGAGGGCGCCACGCGCGACAAGGGCGCGCGCTGGCAGGTCGGTGAAATTGGCGCGGTGGTCGCGCAGCTGATCGAGCAGGGACGGGCAGCCAAGAAAGTGTACGGAACGTGATGGTGGACCGCGATGGACTTTAGACTCAGTTCGGATCAGGAAATGATCCGCGATGCCGCTGCCGATTACCTGGCTGGCCAGTGCTCGTCGGCCGCCTTGCGCGCCGCGCTCGACAGCGACGCCGTTTGCGACGCCGCGCTGTGGCGCGGCATGCGCGAAGACATGGGCTGGTGCAGCCTGACCATCGCTGACGCATTCGGCGGCATGGCGCTGGGCCAGCTTGAACGGGCGCTGCTGATGGAGCAGCTGGGTCGCCGGCTTCCCGCCGTGCCCTATTTGGCCAGCGCCTGCCTGGCCACCGACGCCTTTCAGTTCGGCACCCATGCGCTGGCGCAGCAACGCTATCTGCCGCCGCTCGCCGCCGGCGCAACGACTGCCGCACTGGCTTTGCCGACGCCCGCCGGCTGGGATGCGCTGGCGTGCACGGTCACGGCCCATCGCGAGGGCGGCGGCTATGTATTGAATGGCGTCGTGCCGCAAGTGCTCGGCGGCGCCCAGGCCGATCTGCTGCTGGTGCCGGCGCGCCTGCCTGGCAGCGCGGACGGCTTCGCGCTGTTTGCCGTGCCGGCCGCCAGTGCGGGCGTTGCGGTCACGCCCTTGCGCACCTTGGACCAGACGCGCGCCATCGCCCGCCTGTGCCTCGACGGGGCGCTTGTCGATGCCGATGCGCGTATCGATGCGCCCGGCCAGGCGCAAGCGGGCCTGCGGCGCGCCTGCACGCTGGCTGCGCTGGCGTTGGCGGCGGAACAGGTCGGCAGCGCCCAGCAATGCCTCGACCTGACGCTGGCCTATGTTGGCGAGCGGGTTCAGTTCGGCCGCGCGATCGCGTCGTTCCAGGCGGTCAAGCACCGTTGTGCGCAGATGATGGTCGAGCTGGAATCGGCGCGCTCGATGGTGTATGGCGCGGCCCGCCTTGCCGGCAGCGAACAGGCGGTCGATACGCTGGAAGTGGAAGTGGCCTGCGCCAAGCGCGCCGCCAACCATGCCTTGTTTTTCTGTGCGCAGGAAGCGATCCAGTTGCACGGCGGCGTAGGTTTTACCTGGGAATACGATCCGCATTTGTATTTCAAACGTGCACAGGCGGCGCGCTGCTGGTTCGGCGACGACGACGCTTGCCTGGCGCGCATCGCGCAAACGCTGGTCGGCGACGCTGGCGCGGGCGCCGTAACGACGCGCGCGCATGCACCGGACCGCAGCGAGCACGCGTTCCGGGCCGAGTTTGCGGCCTGGATGGAGGATCAGCTGAGCGGCGAATTCGCCGCGCTGCGCCATCGCGGTGGTCCCGGCGACGAGGATGCCTTTCCCGAGCAGCGCAAGCAGTGGGAGCGCAAGCTGGCCGCCGCCGGCTGGACCTGCGTCGGCTGGCCGCAGGAAAACGGCGGCCGCGGCTGGTCGCTGGCCGAGCAAGTGAGCTATCACGAGGAGTACGCGCGTGCCGGTGGTCCGGGACGCATGGGTCACATCGGCGAAGGCCTGATCGGGCCGACCCTGATCGCCTACGGTACCGAGGACCAGAAGCAGCGCTTCCTGCCCGGCATCCGGAATGNNGCCAGCGGCGCCTGGATCGTTACCGGCCAGAAGGTGTGGACGTCGCTGGCCCACGAATCGGAATGGATCTTTGTGCTGGCCCGCTGCGAGCCCGGTTCGCGCGGCAACCGTGGCCTGATCTTCCTGCTGATGCCGCTCGACCAGCCCGGTGTCGAGATCCGGCCGATCCGCCAGATCAGCGGCACGGCGGAGTTCAACGAAGTGTTCTTCGATGGCGCGCGCGCCGCTGCCGTCGATGTGGTGGGCGCGCCGGGCGAAGGTTGGAAGATCGCGATGGCCCTGCTGGGCTTTGAACGGGGCCTGTCGACGCTGGGCCAGCAAATGCATTTCAAGCACGAGCTGGAGATGGTGATCGCCTGCGCCCGCGAGAACCGGCGTGCGCAAGAGCCGGCCATCCGCAGCCGGATCGCGCAGGCCTGGGTTGGCTTGCGCAGCATGCGCTACAACGCCTTGCGCATGCTCTCGGACGCGGCCGATGGCCAGCTCGCGCCGGCCTCGCTGATTTTCAAGTACCACTGGTCGAACTGGCATCGCGCGCTCGGCGAACTGGCAATGGATGTGCTGGGCGCCGACGGCAATCTGGTGGTCGCTGACGACCAGCGGCGCGCGCGCTTGCAGGGACTGTTCCTGTTCACCCGTTCCGACACGATCTACGCCGGCACCAACGAAATTCAACTCAATATCATTGCCGAGCGCGGTCTCGGCATGCCCAAGGAAGCAAGAGGCCAAGCATGAACCAGGCAGTCGAAAACATCCCATCCCCAACGGTCCCGGCGTATGTGGCCGGCCACCGCCTGTTAGAGGGCAAGTCGGTCCTGATCACCGCCGCTGCCGGCGGCGGGATCGGTTACGCCGCCGCCCGCCGCGCCGCCGAAGAAGGCTGCCGCGCGCTGATGATCTCCGACATCCATGAGGTCCGGCTGGCGACGGCGGTCGAGCAACTGCGGCGCGACACCGGTTTGCAAGAGGTGTACGGCCAGCGCTGCGACGTGAGCAGCGAGAGCGAGGTGCAAAGCCTGATCGCGGCGGCTGAACAGCGGCTCGGCGGTGTCGATGTGCTGATCAATAACGCCGGCCTGGGCGGCACGCGCCGCGTGGTCGACATGTCCGATGCCGAATGGAGCCGGGTGCTCGACATCACGCTCACCGGCACCTTCCGCATGACGCGCGCGATGCTGCCCGCGATGCAAGCGCGCCGGCGCGGCGTGATCGTCAACAACGCCTCGGTGCTGGGCTGGCGCGCGCAGAAGGAGCAGGCGCACTATGCCGCCGCCAAGGCCGGCGTCATGGCGCTGACCCGGTGCAGCGCGCTCGAGGCGGCCGAATTCGGGGTGCGCATCAATGCGGTCGCGCCCAGCATCGCCTTGCATGAGTTCCTGCGCAAGGCCGCGCCGCAGGAGTTGCTGCAGCAGCTGGCAGCGCGCGAGGCATTCGGCCGCGCGGCGGAAGTGTGGGAAGTGGCCAACGTGATGATGTTCCTGGCCAGCGACTACGCCTCCTACATGGCCGGCGAAGTGATTGCCGTCAGCAGCCAGCAGGCCTGACGGCGCGACGGGAGCTGCACATGAAAACGCAATTCAGCAATCCGGACGACTTCCTTGCGCTGGTGGGCCAGCCCATCGGCACCAGCGCATGGATCACCGTCGACCAGCAACGCATCGACCTGTTTGCCGATGCGACCGGCGACCATCAATGGATTCACGTCGATCCGGAACGCGCCCGTACCGGTCCGTTTGGCGTGTGCATCGCGCACGGCTACCTGTCGCTGGCGCTGGTCAACCTGTTCCTGCCGCAGGTGATGGAAGTGCGGAACATGACGATGGGCGTGAACTACGGCTGCGACCGGGTGCGCTTTCCCGCGCCGGTCAAGGTCGGCGCGCGGGTGCGCGGCGTGTGTGCGCTGGTCGCGGCCGAGGCGCTGGCCGGCAATGGCATCCAGGCCACCGTGCGCGTGACCGTCGAGATTGAAGGCGATGCCAAGCCGGGCTGCGTGGTCGATACCATCAGCCGTTATTTTTTTCCTGACCTTGTGTCAGTTTAACCAGTCATTCGAAGAGGCTTACCATGCAAGATGCCGTGATTGTTTCCACCGCCCGTACCCCGATCGGCAAGGCGTTTCGCGGAGCGTTCAACGATACTGAAGCGCCTGCGCTGGGCGGGCACGTGATCCGCGCCGCACTGGCGCGCGTGCCCCAGATCGGCGCCGCCGAAGTCGAGGACGTGCTGATCGGCGCGGCCGCGCAGCAGGGAACCCAGGGCTATAACATCGGCCGCCTCAGCGCGCTGGCGGCCGGCTTGCCGGCCAGCGTGCCCGGCATGGCGCTTGACCGGATGTGCTCGTCCGGCCTGATGGCCATCGCCAGCGCCGCCAAATCGATCATGTGCGGCGAAATCGAGATCGCAGTGGCCGGTGGCGTCGAATCGATCTCGCTCACCCAGAACAAGCACAAGAATGCCTACCGCAGTCAGTCGCAGGCGGTGCTGGCGGCCGATCCGAGCGCCTACATCCCGATGATCGAAACGGCGGAAATTGTCTCCGCGCGCTACGGTATTTCGCGCGCCGCGCAGGATGACTACGCGCTGGAAAGCCAGCAGCGGGTCGCCAGCGCCCAGCGCGCCGGCCTGTTCGACGCCGAGATCGTCCCGCTGGCCAGCCAGCAGGCGCTGTTCGACCGGGAAGGCACGCAGACCGGCAGCGCGGCCGTCTTGCTGGAACGCGACGAGTGCAATCGCGCCGACGTGAATGCGGCCAGCCTGGCAAAGCTCAATCCGGTCTGGCAGAAAGGCCAGTGGGTCAGCGAAGGTCGCTTCATCACGGCCGGCAACGCGTCCCAGCTGTCGGACGGGGCGTCGGCCTGCGTACTCACCAGCGCAAGCCTGGCGCGCCAGCGCGGCCTGGTGCCGCTGGGTGCATATCGCGGGCTCGCAGTGGCCGGTTGCGGGGCCGACGAAATGGGCATCGGCCCGGTGTTCGCGGTCCCCAGGCTACTCAACAGGCACGGCCTGACGGTAGCCGACATCGGCCTGTGGGAATTGAATGAAGCCTTCGCCTGCCAGGTCATCTATTGCCGCGACCAGCTCGGGATCGCATCCGACCGGCTTAACGTGAATGGCGGCGCGATCGCCATCGGCCATCCGTTCGGCATGTCCGGCGCGCGCATGGTCGGCCACGCGCTGCTGGAGGGACGCCGGCGCGGTGTGCGCCATGTCGTGGTCACGATGTGCATCGGCGGCGGGATGGGGGCCGCCGCCCTGTTCGAAGTGCTGTAAGCCGTTCGTCGTCGCTTTACCAAAAAACCATGACGTGGCCAATGAGCCACACAGGAGACAACCATGTTCAAGTCCATCCGGGTCGCCAGCCTGGCGCTGTCGCTGGCGGTCGGCACGGCCGCCGTCTACGCGTTTTCATTGCGCCCGCAGCCTTCTTTTCCACCCACGGCGGTACGTGCCGACCGGCTGCAAATCAACGGCATCGCGCTGGCCGGCAAGCGCGTGGTGGCCGTGGGGGAGGCGGGTCACATTCTGATCAGCGACGACGCCGGCGCGCACTGGACGGATGCGCAAGTGTCGCCCCAATCCGGTTCGACACTGACCCAGCTCAGTTTCAGCGATGCAAGGCATGGCGTAGCGGTCGGCCACGACGGCGTGATCGTGCAAACCGAGGACGGCGGCGCACACTGGCGCCAGGTGCGTTTTGACACGGAACATTCCGACCCTTTGCTTGGCGTGACCTCGGTCGGTGCGCAGGCGGCGTTTGCGGTCGGCAGCTTTGGCAAATTTCTCAGGTCGCAAGACAGCGGCATGCATTGGTCGGCGCCAGCGGCGCTGCCCAAGATCGGCGACGGCCATGCGAACGCGCTGATCGCCGGCAGCGAGGGGCAGCTGATGCTGGTCGGCGAAGCGGGCATGTTACAGCGCTCGGTCGATGGCGGCGACCATTGGGAAGCGCTGGCGCTGCCGTACAAGGGCTCGTTGTTCGGCGGGCTGGCCCTGCCGGACCACGTGTGGCTGGTGTATGGCATGCGCGGCAATGTGTTCCGCAGCGAGGACTTCGGCGCCAGCTGGACGCGCATCGAGACCGGCTTGCCGACCTCGTACTTCGGCGGCTTGCGCCTGCGCGACGGCCGCCTTGTGCTGGTCGGCCAAGGAGGCGCGATGGTGCTCTCCGCCGATGGCGGCAAGAGTTTCCAGATTCACCGCGTGGGCGGGCGCGCCAGCCTCAGCAGCGTGGTCGAGCTCGCGCCGGGCCAGCTGCTGGTCGGCGGCGCGGCGGGCATTTCCCAGGATGCCCTATGAAACCCGCCGGCCTGTGGTTCGCCCGTCCCTCCCGTCCTTTGCACCATTTGCTTTGAGAGTTCACTCATGAGCCAGACTTCCGCCACCCGTTTCACCGCCTTCATCGATGGCTGCGCCAATTTCCTGTTGCGCTATCGCCGCAGCTGTTTGTGGATCTTCTTGCTGCTGACCGTGCTGCTGGCCGGTTCCGCCACGCGCCTGCGCCTCGATCCCGGCTTTGCCAAGACCGTGCCCTTGCAGCATCCCTACATGCAGACCTTCACCAAGTATGCGAGCCAGTTTTCCGGCGCCAACCGGATCCAGGTCAGTCTGCGCTGGAAGGGCGAGGGCGATATCTACAACCGGCAATTCCTCGCTGCCCTGCGCGAAGTCACCGACGAGGTGTTTTTCCTTCCGGGGGTGGCGCGCAGCCATGTGTCGTCGCTGTTCACGCCGAACGTGCGCTACACCGAAGTGACCGAAGCCGGTTTCTACGGCGACGTGGTGGTGCCGGCGCGCTTCTCCGCCCAGCCCGCCGAGCTGGAAACGGTGCGTGGCAACGTCGCCCGCTCCGGCCAGATCGGCCAGCTGGTATCGAACGATTTGAAGAGCGCGATGGTGCTGGCGGAGCTGCAGGAAGTCGATCCCGCCAGCGGCCGCAAGCTCGATTACGTGGAGGTCGCGCACAAGCTCGAGCTGATCCGCAGCAAGTTCGGCAGCGACAAGATCGAGCTCCACATCACCGGTTTTGCCAAGCTGATGGGCGATGTGATGGCGGGGATCGACGGCGTCATCGTGTTCTTCGGGATCGCCTTCCTGATTACCGCCGGCCTGCTGTTGCTGTACACCCGCTCGGCGCGCATGACTGCGCTGGCGCTGGCGGTCGCCCTGATGCCGGTGATCTGGCTGCTGGGGATCTTGCCGCTGATCGGGTTCGGGATCGACCCGATGTCGATCCTGGTGCCCTTCCTGATCTTCTCGATCGGCGTGTCGCACGCGGTTCAAATGACGAATGCCTGGCGCCAGGCGGCACAGGCCGGCGCGGACGCGCGGCAGGCCTCGCGCGCTGCGTTTCGCATGCTGTTCATCCCAGGCACGATGGCCTTGCTGACCAATGCGCTGGGTTTCCTGGCGATCATGTATATCAAGATCGACATTGTGCGCGAATTGGGCATGACCGCCTGCATCGGCGTGCTGCTGATGATCCTGACCAACAAGATGTTCCTGCCGATCCTGCTGTCCTACTTCCCCACCGGCGTGCAGGCAATTGCGGCGCGGCCCCAGCCGGAGCAGCGCAGCCGCTTCTGGTGGGCGCTGTCGTCCGCCGCCGAACCGCGCGTGGCGATGCTGGTGATGTTGTTCAGCGTGGGCTTGCTGGCGCTGGGCGCGTTCGAGGCGCGCCGCTTGCAGATCGGCGACATCGGCGAGGGCGTGCCGGAGCTGCGCGCCGATTCGCGCTACAACCGCGACCATGCGGCCATCATCAAGCAATACAACGTCGGGATTGATGTCATGTCGGTCATCGCGGAAACCAGGGGCAGCGGCGACGCCTGCCTGCAGTACCCGATCATGAGCGCCATCGAACGGTTCGAGATCTTCATGCGCGGCGTGGCCGGCGTGCGTTCGGTGGTGAGCGTGCCATCGCTGGCGAAGGTGACCATCGGCGCCTATAACGAAGGCAGCCCGCGCTGGGAAGCCTTGCCGCGCACCAGCGCCGGCCTGCAGCAGGGGGCGCGCAGCTACAATCCGGACGACGGCATGAACTCAGAAAACTGCAAGGCGATCCAGGTCCTGATCTACACCGTCAACCACGAGGGCGGCACGATCGCGCACGTGGTCAGCGAGGTCAAGCGTTTTGTCGCCACCGACCCGGCGGCGCCGGTACAATTCCGGCTTGCCAGCGGCGCCGTTGGCGTGATGGCGGCCACCAACGAGGCTGTCGACGAGGCGGAAGTGGGGATGCTGCTGTCGATTTTCGGCGCCATCACGCTGCTCTGCCTGATCACCTTCCGCTCCTGGCAGGCGGTCATCTGCATCATCGTGCCGCTTGCACTGGTGTCGATCCTGTGCAATGCGCTGATGCCGCTGCTGGGCATCGGCCTGAAGGTGTCGACCCTGCCGGTGGTTGCGCTGGGCGTCGGCGTGGGTGTCGACTACGGCATCTATCTGTATGAGCGCATCCAGCACCAGATGCAGGTCGAAGGCCAGGATTTCCGCATGGCGTTCTATGAGGCGATGCGCCAGCGTGGGACTGCGGCGGTGTTCACGGCCATGACGATGTCGCTCGGCGTCGGAACCTGGGCGTTCTCGGCCTTGAAGTTCCAGGCCGACATGGGTTTGCTGCTGGCCTTCATGTTCCTGGTGAACGTACTCGGCTCGATTTTCCTGGTGCCTGCGCTGGCCGCGGGCCTGTTGACGGCGGGCGCGGCACGCACACCGGCGGCGCCGACGCCNNGCGCAAAGGCCCGTACCGCGCCTGCGGCAACATCGACGGCCAAGCCGGCCCACGGCAAGCCGGAATACGACGTGATCGTGGTCGGCTCCGGCGGCGGCGCGATGCTGGCCGCATGCCGCGCGGCGGACAGGGGCCTGTCCGTACTGGTGGTGGAAAAATGTGCGCTGTATGGCGGCACCACTGCCATCTCGGGCGGCGGCATCTGGATCCCGTGCAATCACATTGGCGAAGAAGCCGGGGCCAAGGACAGTTTCGACGAGGCGCTGACCTATGTGCGCGCCTGCGTCGGCCCGGACATGTCGGAAGCGCGCGTGCGTGCCTATCTGCAGGCCGGGCCGCGCATGGTCAGGTACCTGCACGCGCAGACCCGGGTCCGGTTCACCGCGTTGCCCGAATACGCCGACTACTTCCAGCACCATCCATGCGCCAAGCCCGGCTTCCGCTCGCTCGATCCCGCGCCGTTTGACGCAGCCCGCCTGGGCAAGGAGCACGCCTTGCAACGGCCCGCGCTGGCGGCCACGCTGGTCGCCGGGCGGCTCACGATGACGCAGATCGAAGCGCGCATCATCCTCGGCAAGCATCCCGGCTGGGTCAGGACGCTGGCGCGCATCGTCTGCCGCTACGCCTTCGACCTGCGCTGGCGCCTGCACGCGTCCTCGGACCGGCGCCTGACGCTGGGCGCCGCGCTGGTGGCCGGCTTGCGCGCGTCGATGCGGGATCGCGCGATCGACCTGTGGCTGAACACGCCGCTGAAACAACTGACCCATAAAAACGGGCGGGTCGAAGGCATCATCGTCGAGCGCGACGGCGTGCCGGTCCAGCTCTGCGCACGCAAGGCCGTCATCCTCGCGGCCGGCGGCTTCGAATGGAACCAGCAGATGCGCGAACAATATCTTCCGCAGCCGACCCGTGCCGAATGGAGCGTGACGCCGCCGCATGCGAATACCGGCGACGCGATCCTGGCGGGCCAGGCGGTCGGCGCCCAGCTGGGTCTGATGGGCTATATGTGGGGTGTGCCGGCGATCGAAGTACCGGGGCTGCCGCACACCCATCCGATCTTCGTCGAACGCTCGTTGCCGGGCAGCGTGATCGTGAATGGCAAGGGCCAGCGCTTCCTGAACGAGAACCTGGCCTATTCGGAACTCATCCAGACCATGTACCGCATGCATGGGCAAGGGCAGCAGACGATTCCGGCGTGGATGATCTTCGATGCGCGCTTCCGCAAGAACTATCCGTGCGGCCCGATCCTGCCCGGTTCCGTGATGCCGGACAGCCGCCTGCCGCAAGCCCTGCGTTCGATCCTGCAGCGGGCCGATACGCTCGAACAGCTCGCCGTCCAGATCGGCGTCGACCCAGATGGCCTGCGCGCCACCGTGGAACGCGTGAACCGCGCCGCCGCGACCGGCGTCGACACCGAATTCGGCAAGGGCGACAATCTGTTCGATACCTACTACGGCGACATCAACGTCAAGCCCAACCCATGTCTGGCGCCGCTCGCGCAGGGACCGTTCTATGCCTTGAAGCTGGTGCCTGGCGATATCGGCACCAAGGGCGGCATGCAAACCGACGAGCACGCACGGGTGCTGGACGCGGGCGGGCAGGCGATCGGCGGCTTGTACGCGATCGGCAACTGCAGCGCCGCCGTGATGGGCACCAGCTATCCCGGCGCCGGTTCAACCATCGGACCGGCGATGGTGTTCGGGATGTTAGCTGCCGACCATATCGCGGATGCGGCCGCGCAGGCGGAGCGCGATCCGGTCGCGCTGGACCTCAAGGAAACCGTCTAAGGTACGTATAGGGTGGGAATCTGGAAGGGGCGTGCGATGGACTGCGCGCCCCTTTTGTCGTGCGCGGCGCGGTTTCAGGTGAGCAAGGCGCCACCCGCGGCGGCGTGATGGGTGGCGCAGCCCGCCGCCGGCCACGCATGGAATGGATGATGATGGGAGCTGGGTAAGGCGACGGGCCCGCAATCGNNGGCGGGCGCCGTGGGCACGGGGACAGAGCGGACTTGGCCGGCTCCGGAACTGAATTTACTTGACGAGTGCGGCGCGCACGGCTGCGGCAGCCAGCGCGACGGCCGCGTCGGCCGCGTCCAGCATCCCGGTCATGCTGGCGAATCCATGGAACATCCCGTCGAAGCACTTCAGCTGGACCGGCACGTCCGCTTGCCGCAGGCGCGCGGCGTAGGCAGTCGCTTCGTCGTGCAGCGGATCGCACTGCGCCGTGATGATCGTCGCGCTTGGCAGCCCTGCCAGCGCGGTGGCCCTGGCAGGCGCTGCACGCGGATCGAGCCGCTGGGCCGGCGTGGGCGCGTATTGCTGCCAGTACCAGCGCATCAAGTCGGCGGTCAGCAGGTACCCCTCGGCGTAGGTGGCAAACGAGGCACTGTCGCAAGCGCCATCGAGCACCGGATACAACAGCAGTTGATGGGACAGGCGCGGCAATTCCTGGGCCGGATCGCGTGCCAGCAAGGCGCAGGCGGCGGCCAGATTGCCGCCGGCGCTGTCGCCCGCCACCGCCAGCCGGGCCGGATCGATATTGAGCATGGCGGCGTGGGCATGCACCCACTGCACGGCTGCGCAGGCGTCGTTGATCGGCGCCGGGAACGGCGCTTCCGGCGCCAGCCGGTAATCGACCGAGATCACGGCGCAGCCGCTCAGATTGGCCAGGCGGCGGCACAGATTGTCATGCGAGTCGAGGCTGCAGCTCACCCAGCCGCCACCGTGGAAAAACACGATCGCCGGGACGCGCGCATCGGGCTGCGGGTGATACAGGCGCACGGCCAGCGCGCCGCCCGGGCCGGCCAGCACGTGATCGGCAATCTGCGCCACCGGCTCATTGTGCGATGGCAGCTGCATTTGGGCGACGGCGGCGCGGTAGTCGGTCCCCTTGAGCGTGGCGAGGTCGGGAGCGGGCATGCCTGCGAACGTCGACAGGATGGCCTGCGCTTGTGGATCAGTTGTCATGAAAGCTCCAAAGAGAAGAGGGGGTACGGACTAGTCAGGCCGACAAAAAATCGTGCCGCCCCCACTATCCGGCCAACGCCTTCCTGCGGCATCGTCCGTTAAGACGATGCACAGCGGGCTTGAAATTCGTATTTTGACGAGGTGGCAGACACACACATCAAAGGAGACGACATGGCAAAGACTTATCGAATCGAGGCGGCGCAATTGCCGGCCCGCTACGCGCGCGGCTGGCATTGCCTGGGCCTGGCGCAGGACTACAAGGACGGGCAGCCGCATACCCTCAATCTGTTCGGTACGCGCCTGGTTGCGTTCCAGGGCGAGAGCGGCGCGTTGCACATTCTCGACGGCTACTGCCCGCACATGGGCGCTGACCTGAGCCGCGGCACGGTCAAGGGCGACACCATCGCCTGCCCGTTCCATGACTGGCGCTGGGGCGGCGACGGCGTCTGCAAGGAGATCCCCTACTGCAAGCGGGTGCCGCCCAAGGCGCGCATCGGCAGCTGGCCCTGTGTCGAGCAAAACCACCTGCTGTTTGTCTGGAACGACCCGGAAGGCAATCCGCCGCCGGACGAAGTGGCGATCCCGCGCATCGAGGCCGCCTTCGCGGAAGAGTGGACCGACTGGGTGATCGACCGGATGGTCATCAATATCAACTGTCGCGAACTGATCGACAACGTCGCCGACATGGCCCATTTCGGCAATGTGCATGGCGCCCAGGTGCTCAGCTTCAGCAACCTGTTCGAGGGCCACCTGGCGCTGCAGACTATGGTCAGCAAGAGCCCGCGCCTGTCGGCCGATGGTATCCTGACCAGCACCGCCACCTACTATGGCCCGTCCTACCAGATCACGGTGATGCAGGGCGAGATGAACGGCTATCCGGTCGATTCCATCCTGCTCAATTGCCACGTGCCGATCGACCAGCACAGCTTCGAGCTGCGCTTTGGCGTCATGGTGCGCAAATTCCCCGGCCTGGACGAGGAGCAGAACAAGGTCGCCGCGCTGCAGTACGTGAAACTGGCGCAAGCGGCTTTCTATGAAGACGTTGAGATCTGGCATAATAAAACGCGGATCGACAATCCCCTGTTGTGCGAAGCCGATGGCCCGGTGTATCAGTTGCGCGAATGGTATGCGCAGTTCTATGCCGATGCCGCGGCGGTGCCGGCCCACCTGCGCGCGGCCCGGACCTTCGACCTCGCCGCCGGATGAGGCAGCGGCGCGGCGGCAGGCGGTCCGGACTTTGCCTGGAGTTGGCATAAATCGGACCCACTACTATGAAAAATGCGATAGCGAACTTCCCGCTGGAAAAATTCAGTGACCTGGTCGGCGCAGTCTACGACGGACTGCTCGAACCGATTCCGTGGGAAAGGTGTTTGCAGCGCCTGCGCGCCGAACTCGACGCCAATTTCGTTACCCTGATCTTGCGCAAGCCGCGCGCGGGCGATCACGGCCTGATGATCAACGTCGGCGATGTCACCACCGAAGGCCTGGTGTCGTACAACAGCCATTTTTTTGCGATGGACCCGTTTGTCGGCCTGCCAGGCGACAAAATGGTGACCATCAGCGACATTCTCGACGAGAAGCGCTGGATGGCGTCGCCGTTCTATCAGGAGTTCCTGCAGCCATACGATGTGCATCGGCTGATGGGCGCCGACATCGTCACGCCCGATGGTGGCGAATGCCGCTTGCGGGTGTGCCGCCCGCACGGCGCCGACGATTTTTCCAGCGCCGACAAGGCCTTGTGCGGTCTGCTGCTACCCCATTTCAAGCGTGCCGTCACCTTGCACGGTAAGCTCGACCTGGTCGAGTCGGAACGCAAGCTGTACTCGGGCGCGATGGATCGCCTGATGGTGGGCACCATCATCCTGGACAAGAACGGGCGCGTGCTCAAGACCAATTTCCAGGCCGATGCATTGCTGCAGGCGGGCGACGGGATGCGCATCGTCGGCAACATGCCGCATGCCACGCACGCGGCCGACAATCGCGAACTGCAGCGGCTGATCAAGGCGGCGCTGGCCAGCCATGGCAATCACATGGTCACCACCGTGGTCGACGCCATTTCGATAGTGCGCCATTCGGGCAAGCGCAATCTGGGCGTGGTGGTGCAAAGCGTGGCGCCGAGCGAGTGGTCGGAAGGGGCCAGCAGCCCGGCCGCGGTGATCTACATCCGTGATCCGGAACACAAGGCGCTGGCGCCGGTCGAGATCGTGCGCCAGCTGTTCAAGTTCACGCCGGCCGAGGCAGGGCTGGCGATGCAACTGGCGAACGGCCTTTCGCTCGAAGATGCCGCCGTCGAGCTGGGGATCCGCCGCAACACCGCGCGAGCCCACCTGCGCGCCATCTTCTCAAAAACCGACGTCACGCGCCAGACCGAACTGGTGCGCATCCTGCTCAACAGCGTCGCGACCATGGGCATTCGCGACACCAAGGAGTGAACGCGTCGACGGGCCGTTCCGGTCCGGAGCACGGCTTGAGTTCCATGCTCAAGACTGGATTGCGGCCTGGCGCTCAGGACACGGAAGCGGCATCCCAGAACGCGCGCAAGCGGACGATCTTGCCGGACTTGTCGAGCTGGAAGTTCTCCAGGATCTGCAAGGTGCCGCGCGCGACCCCGATGATCTCGATCTGCAGCGCGAACTTCACCATCGCCTCGTTACCGCACACGACAATGCGCTCCAGTACCGCGTCGAACTTGCTCGGATAGGCCTCGGCGCGCTGCCAGAAGGCCTGCAGGGCGGCCTTGCCTTCGATGGGCGCGGTGCCGACCGGATCTTCCAGCACGGCGTCGTCGGCAAACAGGCTGGCGCGCGCCTGGCTGTCGCCGTCGCGCCAGCTGTTCAGGTAGGCGTTCACGGTCGCCGTTACCTGTTCCTGCGTGAGGTCCGATTGTGTGGTGCTCAGCAACTGCAGCATCATGGTCTTGATCATGGTGGTCCTTGATATGGGTGGGTTGCGCGGCGCCGGTGGCGGCAGCGCTCATTGCTGGCCGCTCGCCTCGGCCAGGAAATCGAGGCAGCTGCGGTTGAAGGTGTCGCGGTGCTCGACCATGACCCAGTGACCGCAGCGGTTGAGCAGCAAGAAGCGCGCGTCGCGGCAATGCCGCATCAGCTTGAACACGCCCTCAACCGGGTTGAATTTGTCCTCGGTGCCCCAGAAACCGAGCACGGGGCAGGCCAGCTCGCCGAGCCGCGCGGTCAGGTTCGGCACCCGCATGGTCGACAGCACGGTGGTCGGCTGGGTATCGCAGACGGGCAGCCGTTCCGCGATCAACTCGTCGGTGATATGCGACGGGTCGGACACGAGCAAACTCATCAGCTCGCGCAGCGTGACGGCATTCAGTTGGCGCCCCGCGAACAGGGCGACCATGCGCTGGATGCCTTCCATCTGAAAATACGTTTCACGTTCTTCCACGCCGCCCGGCGCCATTAGCACCAGCCGCGTGACCTCCTGCGGGTAGTCGAGCGCGTACTTGATCGCGATCGCGCCGCCCAGCGAATTGCCGACCAACACGCAGCGCGTCACCCCAATCGCCTGCAGGAACTGACGCAGCGCGTCGACAAAAAAGTCCAGCACGTATTCCGCGTTTTCCGGTTTGGACGACAGGCCGTAGCCGGGCAGGTCGGGCACGATCGCGCGGTAGCCGCGTGCGGCGAACAGCGGGTAATTGTGCTTGAAATTGCTGTAGCCACTCGCGCCGGGACCGCTTCCATGCAGGAACACCACGACCTGCTCGCCGTCGCCGGCGTCATGGTAGTGCAGGGTCAGGCCATTGGCCAGCAGGGTTTTTTTTCCAACGGGGATGGGGGACGTATCGCGCATGGGGGAGACTCCGGTTGCCTGGGGTGAGGTCATGATGGCGAATCCGATTTGCATGGACATCGTCCCAACAGACTATGCCAAGCCAGGCGGATTTGCATACCATGCGGGCTTTGGCTGGAGTCCCACATGCAAGCATCAACTCAGTATTCAGGCAAGGTCGTGCTGGTCACCGGCGGCACCCGCGGCATCGGCCGCAGCATCGCGCAGGCCTTCCTGGCGCAAGGCGCGACCGTGCTCGTGTGCGGCCGCCAGGCGCCGCCCGAGGCCATCGCCAGTGGCGCCAACGCGGCCGTCTTCTTCCGCGCCGATGTGCGCAACATCGAGCAGATGGCGGTCCTGTTCGCCAGCATCGCGCTGCGCTTCGGCCGGCTCGATGTGCTCATCAACAACGCGGGCGGCAGCCCGCACGTGTCGGCGGCGGAGGCTTCGCCGCGCTTTTCCGCGTCAATCATCAACCTGAACCTGATCGCACCGTTGAACCTGGCCCAGAGCGCGCATGCGCTGATGGACCAGCAGGAAGAGGGCGGCGTGATCCTGTTCATCGGCAGCGTCAGCGCCTTGCGCCCGTCGCCCGGCACGGCCGCCTACGGTGCCGCCAAGGCGGGCGTGCTCAGCCTCGTGCGCTCGCTGGCGATGGAATGGGCGCCCAAGGTGCGCGTGGTGGCGGTCAGTCCCGGCCTGGTGCTGACCGAGGAATCGCACCAGCACTACGGCGACGCCGACGGCCTCGCCGCGATCGGCGCGACCATCCCGATGGGCCGCCTGGCGCAGCCGGAAGAGATCGCGGCGGCCTGCCTGTTCATGGCGTCTGGCGCTGCCGCTTACGCCAGCGGCAACAACCTGGTGCTGGACGGCGGCGGTGACCGTCCGGCGTTCCTGGCTGCCGCCAATGCGCGGCGCGCCAGCCCGGTTGTGCCGCCTTGTTGCAGTCCGGCCAAGTAAGTTTGCGAAATAGTCCGTTTAAACGATGTTCGCGCGGGCGCAAAAAATGACACTGAATCGACGCATCCATTTTTGCGTCCTGCGTACCGCTGAAGAGAGCTTCCAAGAGGCCGAGGTCGCAGCCCACTATCCACCAGAGGAGACTGCATGAAACGAATTAGAATGGCTGGCACGCGCTGGCAGAAGCGCCGCATCGCCGAGGCAGTGCTGCTGCTCGCCTGTGCCCCATCGGCGATGGCCGCGCGCACCATCCAGCTGGGCGACGAGACCACGTTCGATGTCGGCGCCATCGTCAATTACGGCGTGGGCGTACGCACCAAAGCCGCCGCGGACGCCCTGATCAACGGGCCGGTCGGCCCGGCCGGACTGTCCTCGACCATCAACGCCGACGACGGCGACCGCAACTTCAAGCGCGGCAGCCTGGTGCAGAACCGGGTCAGCGCGTTGCTCGAAGGCGATCTGAAATATCAGAACCTGGGCTTCTTCGCGCGCGCCAGCATGTTCTACGACCGCGCCTACAACACGCGCAACGACAACGATTCCCCCGCGACCGTCAACAAGTCTGGTTCGAACCAGGAATTCACCGACGGCGCGCGCCAGTATGACGGACGGCGTGCACGCATGCTTGACGTATATGGCTATGGCAATTTCAATCTCGGCGAATCGAAGCTGAACCTGCGCCTCGGCCAGCAAGTGGTGCAGTGGGGCGAAGCGCTGTACTTCCCGAATATCGCCGGGGCCCAGGCGCCGGCCGACGCCACCAAGGCGAACGTGGCCGGGGCCGAGGTCAAGGACATCCTGCTGCCGACCGGACAAATTTCCGCGCAATGGGCGATCAACCAGTCGGTCAGCCTGCTGGGCTACTACCAGTACAGGTACAAGCCGACCGAACTGTCGCCGGCGGGCGACTTCTTCAGCCGCGCCGACATGATCGGCCCTGGCGCCGACCGCATCTATACGCTGGCCAACCCGCTGCTGGCCAATCCGGCCACGGCTGGCTTGCCCGGCCTGGCGCCAGCGCTGACGGCCGTGCGCGGCCCTGACGTGCTGCCGAAAAACAGCGGCCAGTTCGGCCTCGGCATGCGCGTTCGCCCCGATGCGAAAACCGAAGTTGGCGCCTACTACCTGAACTACCACGACAAGAACCCGACCGTGGCCACCAACTTCGGCATCGCGACGCTGTATCCTGGCCTGCCGGCGGCCGGCATTCCACCGATCACCTCGGCCGTGCTGCCACCGGCCTACCAGTTCCTGCCGGTCGGCTACCAGGTCAAGTACTTTGACAATATCAAGCTGGCCGGCGCCACTTTCTCGACCCAGTTGCATGGCATCAACGTCGCCGGCGAGCTGAGCTATCGCAACGGCGCACCGGTGCTGGTCGATACCCCGGCCGGACCATCGGCCAGCCGCTCGCGATCGTGGCAGGGCCAGGTGTCAGCCATCAAGGCGCTGGAGAAAACCGCGCTGGCCGATGCGGTGTTCCTGGTCGCCGAGGTCGGCGTGCACCGGGTCGCCAACGTCGATGCGGTCAGCATGGGCGGCGCGCAATTCGATCAGCTCAGTGCGACCAGGACGTCGTGGGGCTACGTGCTTGCGCCCACGCTGAACTACAACAACGTGTTCAATGGCTGGGATCTGTCGGTGCCGATCGCATTCCAGCATCTGGTGAACGGCGTTCCGGCGGTGGCGGGCAGCTTCGGCAGCCTGACCGGCAAGGGCGACAAGCGCCTGAGCATCGGCGCCAATTTCAAGTACCTGAGCAACCTGGAAGTGGGGCTGGCCTATAACGCCTTCCTCGGTAGTGCCGATGCCGCGCTGCGTCCGCTGGCCGACCGCGACTACCTGACCTTCAACGTCAAGTATGCCTTCTGACGCGCAGCATAACTACTCGATGACTCAAGCAACTCCAGAAAAGAGGATCACATGAATACCGTAATTCGCAAGTTTGCATTGTCTGCGACGGCGCTCTGCGCGATGCTGGCGACCGGCCCGTCGCGGGGCGCCGCAACGGCAGAGGAAATAAAATCCCTGGGCACCACCCTGACGCCGATGGGCGCCGAAAAGGAAGGCAACAAGGACGGCACCATTCCAGCCTATTCGGGCAAATGGCTGGGCGTGCCGCCGGGCGTGACTTTCTCCGGCTCGGGCAAGATCCATCCCGATCCGTATCCGAACGAGAAGCCCTTGTTTACCATCACCGCACAAAACATGGCGCAGTACGCGGAGCGCCTGAGCGACGGCGAAAAGGCCATGTTCAAGCGTTATCCGGCCACCTTCCGCATGCCGATCTATCCGAGCCATCGGGATTTTCGCTATCCGGACAAGGTGCTGGCCAACGTCAAGGACAACGCGGCGTCGGCCGAGTTGAGCAACAACGGCCTGACCTTGCGCGGCGCGTTCGCCGGCCCGGCCTTCCCGATCCCCAAGTCGGGCATCGAACTGCTGTGGAATACCCAGACCATCTACCGCGCCCACAACGAGATCGCGATCTACGACCAGGCCGTGGTGTACGGCGATGGCAACAAGGCCTGGGGCCGTACGAACTATCGGATGCTGGCGGCGCCGAATAATCTGAACATGGATCGCAAGGCCAGCCTGGAGCAGGGCGCGGCGGCGCCGTCCAACTATTTCCTGACCACCACGCTGTTGCCGGAGCGGGAAAAGGGCAGCATCAACGTCGGTTTCGAAACCTTCGACTTTGCCAACCACCCGCGCCAGACCTGGGGCTACAACCCGGGCACGCGGCGGGTGCGCCAGGCGCCCGAGTTCGGCTTCGACCAGCCATTCGGCCCGGGCGGCTTCCACACCATCGACGAGGATCGGCTGTTCAACGGCTCGCCCGAGCGCTATGACTGGAAGATCGTGGGCAAGAAGGAAGTCTACGTTCCGTACCATGCCAACAAGCTTGACGATGCCAAGGTGAAGTACAACGACATGCTGGGGCGCGGCCACCTCAATCCGGACCTGATGCGCTATGAGCTGCATCGCGTCTGGGTACTTGAAGGCAAGGTCAAACAGGGCATGCGCCACCTGTATGCCAAGCGCGTCATGTATGTCGACGAGGACACCTGGAACGCCGTCATGGCCGACCACTACGACGCGCGCGGCGAACTGTGGCGCGTGGCGATGGTGAACCTGGTGTACGCCTACGAGCTGCAGGCCTACCACGTGCGCGTGACGGTCTACCACGACCTGATGTCGGGCGCCTACATGGCCGACCGCCTGACCAACGAGCAGCCAAAGGCGGCCCGCATCAATACCGGCGAATTGAAGCCGTCCGACTACACGCCGGACGCCGCCCGCCAGTCCGGGCTGTAATCGCCCCACCCCAAGCG
>CXWL01012880.1_pt1 | contig 23808 bp, 23 predicted proteins | sample 590931 | NCBI WGS metagenome assembly CXWL01 (sample SAMEA3498368, study PRJEB10139) | groundwater metagenome | biome: water well; material: biofilm material | place: Germany | collected 2015-04-27
CGCTCTTGCTGGCGCTGCTGGTGCGGCTGGTGTGACGCGCGGCCGCCTGGCGGCGGCGCGGCGCGTCAGCTCTTGAGGATCAGTTCGATCGCCGCCTTCAGGTCGGCATCGCTGATATTCTTGACCGGGTTCGGTGCCATCGGAATGGTGCCGAAATTGCCGGCACCGCCCTTGCGCACCTTGTCCATCAGCTTGGCGATGGCATCCTGGCCTTTGTACTTGGCGGCAATATCCTTGAATGCCGGGCCGACGAGCTTCTTGTCCTTGGCGTGGCAGGCCATGCAGCCGGCCTTGGTCATCGTCTCTTCGGTCGTGGCAGCCCAGGCGGGTACCGCGAGGGCGGCGGTGAGGGCGGCGAGGATCAGGGTCTTCATGCTCGGTGGGTTCCTGTTTGAGATCGGATCATGGGAGGCCGCGAATTATCTCCGCTCCGGCGCCGGGGCGTCTGCGGGCTGGCCGTAATCGTAGGGGTGCCAGTCGGGCGTGATGACCGGGATCTGCGCAAAATTGCCCGGCGGCGGCGGTGACGGCACGGTCCATTCGAGCGATCGCGATCCCCAAGGATTGGCGGGCGCCTGGGGGCCCATCCAGAGGCCCTGGACCCAGCTCCACAGCGTGATCAGCGCGCCGATGAGGACCACCGCCGCGCCCACCGACATCAGCAATTGCAAACCGTTCACCTGCGGGAATTGCTCAAAGTCGAAATAGCGCCGCGGCATGCCGTAGAGGCCCGCCATCATCATCGGGAAAAACACCAGGTTGATGCCCGCGAAGGTGAAGATGAAGCCGGCCCAGCCCAGCTTTTCGCTGTACATCTTGCCGGTCATCTTGGGGAACAGGTAGTAGATCGAGCCGAAGATCGCAAAGGTGCCCGATACCGCCATCACATAGTGGAAGTGGCCCGGGATGAAGACCGTATCGGACAGGTTGAGATCGAGCGCGGCCATCGCCAGCGGGATGCCCGTGAGGCCGCCGATCAGGAAGGTGAAGTTGACCGCCAGCGCATAGAGCATCGGCGTCTTGAAGCTGATCGATCCCCGGTACAGCGTGCCCAGCATGCTGATCACGAGCAGGCCCACGGGTACCGAGATCAACAGTGTCGAGACCATCTGGCCCAGCCGCAGCCAGTCGGGCATGCCGGCGGTATAGAGGTGGTGCACCCAGACCTCGCCCGACAGCAGCAGCACGCCGCCGATGCCACCAAAGACCGCGGCCTTGTAGTTGAAGACCCGGTTGCGCGCGAAGGTGGCCAGGATCTCGAAGGTGATGCCCAGGAAGGGCAGCATGATCACGTACACCGCCGGGTGCGAATAGAACCAGAACAGGTTCTGGTAGATCAGCACGTCGCCCCCGTTGGCCGGGTTGAAGAAGTGCGAGCCCAGGTATTTGTCGAACGAGAGCATGGTCACCGCCACCCCGAGCACCGGCACGAAGATGAGCTGGATCACGAATGCCGCGCAGATGGCCCAGACATACATGTTGAGCTGCGTCCAACGCATGCCGGGGGCGCGCATGTAGGTCACCGTGGTCAGGAAGTTGACGCCACCCAGGATCGACGAGAAGCCGATCAACAGCACCGTGAAGGTATAGAGCGCGGTATTGCCCGAGGTCTTGATCGAGTACGGCGGATAGCCGGTCCACAGGATGTCCGGCGGGTCGGGCACGACGAAGGTCAGCAAGGCCAGCACGATGCCGCCGAAAAACAGCCACACCGACAGCGCATTCAGGCGCGGAAAGGCGACATCGCGTGCGCCGATCATCAGCGGCACGCAGTAGTTGGCCAGGTAGCCCGTGAGCGCCGGGATCTGGAAGCCCAGGATCATGGCCGCGCCGTGGAAGTAGAGCCAGGTGTTGTAGGTGCTCGGGTTGCCGGTGAGGTCGGGGCCCGGGCTGTGCAACTCGTAGCGCATCAGCATCGAGACCGCCCCGGCCACCGCAAACGCGGCCAGCGAGCCGATCAGGTACAGCACGCCGACGCGCTTGTGGTCGGTGGTGAAGACCCATTCCTTGAGCGAAAAAGCCATCCTAGCCTCCGGTCTTTTGCTTGGCGTCGGCGAGCTTCTTCGCCTCGTCCCCATACCACGCGGCAAACTCTTCGGGCGGCATCACGATGACCTTGCCGGTCATCTTGGAGTGCATCATTCCGCAGAACTCGGCGCAGGTCGTGATGTGCTCGCCGGGTGTGCGTGGGTAGAACCAGAGGTAGGTCACGCGCCCGGGCATCGAGTCTTCCTTGACCCGGAAGTCGGGCAGGTAGAACGAGTGCACGACATCGGTGCTCGTCATGCGCATCATGATCGGCTTGCCCGCAGGCACGCGCAGCTCGTTGGTGGCCTGCACGCCGTTGGGGTAGGTGAAGTCCCAGCGCCACATCGCCGCGTCGAGCTTCACCTCGAGCCGGTCAGCCGGCACTTCGCGGTAGATATTCCAGACCTGCCAGGTCTTGGCCGCGAGGAAAAAGTCATCGGCCATGAAGGCAAAGGCCGGGATCACCGCCCACCCTACCGCGGCCATGCGCGACAAACGCGGCGCACTGCCGTGTTCCTCGGGTGAGCGCCGTCTGTAGCGCAGCATGAACCACGCCCCGAGTCCGGCAAAGACGACGAAGATGATGCCCACGTCCACCAGGTACTCGTGCCACAGCGCGTCCCAGGCGCGCGCCGGGTCCTTGATCTCGGCCGCCGCCAGCGGCGCCGACCACAGGCAGCACAGTCCCACCAGCCACCACCAGCGTCTAAGCACTTTGCACCTCCTTCGAAGTTCGCCTGCGAAATGCCGCAAAGCCGGCGATGACCGCGGCAAAGCCCAGCGTGAGCGAGCCGGCGGCGATGAACAGGGGCGCGTTGAGCACATAGCGCCCCTCCTTGTAGCTGTAGCTGAAGCAGATGCCGGTGGCGATATCGATGATCCGCGTGGTCGCCGTGATGCGGCCCCAATCGCTCTCGATCAACGCCAGCTCGACGTCGCGGGGCGTGACCGTCCAGCTCGAGAGGTAGCGCGCCACGCGGCCCTCGGGGGTGAGCACGACCATCATGTTCGGGTGCACGAAGAGGCGGTCGCGCACCGACCAGAAATATTTGTAGCCCACCTGCTCGGCGATGCGCTTCGTATCGCCGGCCTCGGCGAAGAGCGCAAAGCGCCAGGCACCCGGTGCCACGCCTGGCCCCAGCGTCTGCACGAATTTGCGCATGCTCGCCGGCGTGTCCTTGCTGTCGAACGACACCGTCAGCACGCGGTAGTCCTCGCCGGCGCGCGAGCGCGTCGCACCGCTGATCGCATCGGCCAGCTTGCGGTTCACGGTCGGGCACGCGCCGTCGCAGCCGTAGTAGGAAAAGAGCAGCAGCAGCGGCTTGCCGAACAGCGCGCCCAACTTGAAGGGCCGGCCATCCTCGCCGATGAGCGCGGTGTCGCCGTCCAGCGGCGTGCCGAGGAACCTGGCCTCGTCGATCTCCAGCGCACTGGCGTCGAGGTGCGAAGGCGTGGGCGAGACGCCGGGCACGGCCCGCGCGGCGGGTGCCGCCCAGGCCAGGGCCACCCCGAGCGCGACGATCAGTGACAGGCGGCGCATGCTCACCAGAAGTAGATCTGGGTCACGACGAACAGCCAGACGATATCGACGAAGTGCCAGTAGATGCCCGCCGCAGTCACCAGGTGCCGGTTGGTGCGGCCCGCCAGCGCCGGCAGCAGCACCGCGACGAAGACGCCCAGGCCGACCAGCACGTGCGCGGCGTGGAAGCCGGTGATCGAATAGAAGGACGTGCTCTGGATATTGGCGCTGAAGCCGAAGCCCGCCGCCATCAGTTCCCGCCACTCGTAGCCCGAGAGGCTGACGAAAGCCAGCCCGAGCACCGTGGTCACGACCAGCCAGGTGATGAAGCGCGCCGACTCCATGCGCTCGTATGCGACTTCGGCGGCGTGGTAGGTGAAGCTCGAGCTGATCAGCAGCACGGTCATCAGGGCCGGGATCAGCCTGGGCATCGGCACCGAGCCCTCGGGCGGCCAGGCGGGAGCGCTGAGCCGGGTGAACCAATAGGCCGCAAAGAAGCCAGCGAAGATCAGCGCCTCGGCCAGGATGAACCAGCCCATCGCCGGCAGGATCAGGCCTTCGCCATGCCCGGCGATGCCCTCGCGCACCCAGCCGGCCACGCCCCAGACGGTGACCGGCACGCCGAGGCCCAGGCACAGCACCGCGAGCATGGGCTTCTCGTAGACGAAGTGGAAGATGAAGGGAAACGGCAGCAGGAACAGGATGCCCACCGCGCAGACCAGGGGCCAATAGCTCGTTTCCCAGTGCGGCGTGGCGTGCTCGCCCACCGCCGGGCTCATCTGCCCAAGTGCCCCCGCCGCTGCGGCGGTGACGTCGTTGCCCATGGTGGCCCCCATCTCACTTCCAACCTCGATCGGCCGAGGATGTGCGAGGCCCCTGCCCGGCTCCAAGGCCTAAGCGAAGGACTGGTGATCCAGGTCACCGCTGGGGAGGGTATGTCCCTGGCCGCGCGGGCAGAAACTCGCACGCCTTGAGGCCCGCGATCGCCTCGAGTTTCTGCCGGTCGTGGATGCGCAAGTGCTTGTCGGCGATCGATACGAGCTGCCGCTCCTGGAGCGCGGTGAACAGGCGGCACACCGTCTCCTTGGCCAGCCCCAGGTAGTTGCCGATATCGGCGCGCGACATCGAGAGCCTGAATTCGCAGGCCGAGAAGCCACGGCTCTCGAAACGTGCCGACAGCTTCACCAGGAAGCCCGCAAGGCGCTGCTCGGCAGACTTGCGGCAGTGCAGCACCTGCAGCAGCAAGTCGTGCTGGATCTGGCCGCTCATGACGCGCAGCATCTGCCGCTGCATGCTGTGCACGAGCAGGCCCAGGTGCTCCAGCTTGTCGAAGGGCACCTCGCACAGGCTCGAAGTCTCGAGTGCGCAGGCATCGTATTGGTAGGCGCCCGATCCGACGGCGTCCAGCCCGATGAGCTCGCCCGGCAGGTGGTAGCCCGTCACCTGCGTGCTCGGCGGCGGGTCGAGCGGCAAGCTGGTCTTGATCGAGCCGGACTTGACGGCATACACCGAGTGGAAGCGGTCGCCACGCTGGAACAGCCGCTCGCCGCGGCGGACCACGCGGCGGCGCTTGATGACGCGCTCGAGCAGTTCCAGGTCGGCGGGCCCGACACCGAGCGGAAGGCACAGCGCAAAGAGGCCGCATTGACGGCAGGCGACTTGTGGGCCGCACAGATCACGCGTTGGCGCGGCTTTGCGGACCCCTTGTGCAACGCCCGCGACTCTGAGATCCACCCGCGCTCCCCCGTGGACGCCCCGCCCCGACCGGCAGCCTATCGCCTGGATCCGCCCTTGCGCCTTGAGCCAGATCAACCCGCGCCCGCTTCGGGGCCCGAAGTTCCAGCGCCCGTCGCGGCGGGCGCGGGGATAATGCGGCGCCCCCCCCCCTGACGGAGCTGCGCCTCGTGGACACCCGAGCTTTTGACTTGCCGCGCTACCTGTCGGTGCTGCCGCTGTTCAGCGATATCGAGCGCCCGGAACTCGAGCGCCTGGCCACCGGATGCCATCTCAAACGCCTGTCGCGGGGCGAGTCGGTCTTCCGGGTCGGTGACCCCTGCGAGGAGTTCCACGTCACCGTCACCGGCCAGGTCAAGCTGTTTGCGATCTCGCCGGCGGGGCAGGAGAAAGTGATCGAACTGGTGGGCCCAGGCAGCAGTTTTGCCGAGGCCCTGATGTTCACCGGGCGTCCCTATATCGTCAACGCACAGGCGCTCACCGATACGCTGCTGCTGTCGGTGAGCAAGCAGGCCGTGCTGGCCGAAATCGAACACGACTGGCGCTTCGCGCTGCGCATGCTGGCCGGCATCTCGCGCCGGCTGCACGGGCTGGTGCATGATGTCGAAGCCTATGCGCTGCACAGCGGCGTGCAACGCGTCATCGGCTACCTGCTGCGCGACCAGGAGGCCGAAGACTGCGTCAGCGGCGACGTCATCACCGTCTCGCTGCCCGTGAGCAAGGCCACCGTCGCGTCGCGTCTTTCGCTGACGCCGGAATATTTTTCGCGCGTGCTGCACGAGCTGGAGGCCGCAGGCTTGATCGAAGTCGACAAGCGCGACATCCGCATCCTCGATCCGCAGCGGTTGGTGCGCTACCCCGCAGCCTGACTCAACGGCCAGGGGGCAAGGCCACATCCGGCTCGGCAACGGCGGCGATGCGCAGCATGCGCCCGTCGGCCAGCCACGCGGCGAGCTGTGTACGCACGCGCTCGGCCGGCACGCCGAGTTGGGCACCCACGGCTTCAAAGGGCTGGCGCACCAGCGGCAAGCCGCTGGCCGTGGCATCCCTGAGCTCGCGCTCCCAGGGGTCGGCCGCGCTCCAGTCCACGATGGTCGCGAAGATGGGCCCGACGCGGCTGATGACGCCGCGCCCGAGCAGGCCGCGCAGCCGCTCGATCACGACGTCGCCGCCCACGCCCAGCGGCCGGCCGATATCGGCAAAGGGCTCGTTGCTCAGGGGCAGGCCGCCGCGCGCCAGCTGCAGCAGCCGGGAGTCCTGCGGCGCCAGACCAGGCGCGCCGGGTTCAAGCGCGGCCATGCAGCCCCCCGCCTTCGGCTTGCGAAAACAGGCGCGGCGGCACCTGCAGGTGGTGGCGGCGCGCGTGCCAGCCCAGGCGCTGCTGCTGCGCCAGGCCGCAGCGCTGCAGCGCCCGCTTCAGGCTGTGGCAGGCCGTCTCGGGCGGGCCGGGGGCGATGATGTGCAGTTGATAAGCCAGCCCCGCCTGCGGTGCCAGACGCTCGACGACCCCGATGCCGGGCTCGGCGCCCAACCGGTCGGCCAGCGCCGCCAGCGCCGCCCCGGCGAGCGGTGCGGCGACCACCGCCGCAGCGTGCACCGGCGCAGCCGTGGGCTCGTCGGTGGCGTGCATGCCCAGCGATTGCAGTGCACCGCTGGCGAACCAGCCGCGCAGGCTGGCGAGCACGTCGCGCTGGGTCCGACCCAACTTCCTGGCCGCCAGCGCGTAGGGGTGGCGCACCAACGGCAGCCCGCATTCGCACCAGGCTGCCAGCTGCGGGTCGTCGGCAGGTCCGCCCCGGAGTGCCGGTGCACCGGTGATCGCGGTGTCATCGGTGACCACCGGCAGGCGCAACACCGGCCCGCCCCATTGCGCTTCCAGGCCAGCCACCTGCGCTTCCACGGCGGTATCCGACAGGCCGACCACGGTGAACCAGGCGGCCGGCCATCCCGTCGGCTGCGCGGCACCGGGCGGGCAGGACTCCAGCACCCACTCGCAAGTGCTCAGTCCCGGCACGGCGGCCAGCGCCGACTGCGGCTGCGACCGCCCGCCAGACGGCCAAGCCACGCCGCACAGCCACCGCACACGCGCCACGGTGGGCCCCCAGGTGGGCCCGATCTGCGACAGCGCGCCTTCGCGCTGCAGTGCCCGCAGATGGCGCAACAACTCGCGGGTGCTGGCGCCCAACGCCTGGCCGATCAGGTCATAAGGCGCCTCCCGCAGCGGGAAACCGTGGCGCCAGTCGTGCAGCAACGCCGAACGCAGGCCGGCGCAGGGGGCCGATCGGGCGCGCCCGGCCGCGGGGTCGGCAGAACCCGCCCGAGCCATCGTGAATACGTCCATGCCAGCCTTCCGGGCCCATCGGGCCGCAGCCCTGTTCAGTACACGTCGCGCTGCGTGTTGTAGACGTTGAATTTGCCGGTCGGCGTGACCAGGCGCGGATCCTTGATGACGGCCTTGAGCTTGAGCGTCTTGTCGTCGAGCACCACGATCGCGCTCTGCTTGTCCTTGGCCGACCAGACCGAGAACCAGACTTCGTCACCGGCCTTGTTGAACTCGGGCTGGACCACGCGCTTGGCACCGTCGTCGGCCAGGCCGGCCATCGCCGCGATCGGCAAGACCTGGTAGCCCTTGTCGAGCTTGTTGATATCGAAGACGCTGACCGACTGCGAGATCGCCGCCTCGGGGTTGAGCGGGGTATCGACATACAGGTGGGTTGACTTCGGGTGCGTCTTCAGGAATAGCGAGCCACCTCCCTGGCCCTTGAGTTGGGCGACCTCCTTGAAGGCATATTTCTTGTGCTTGACCGGGTCGGTGCCGATCAGCGAGATGGCCTCGTCACCCAGGTGACCCGTGCTCCAGACCGGGCCGAACTTGGGGTGCACGAAATTGGCGCCGCGCCCCGGATGCGGGATCTTGCTCACATCCACCAGCGCGGCCAGTTTGCCTTCCTTGGCATCGACCACGGCGATCTTGTTGCTCTGGTTGGCGGCCACCATGAGGTAGCGCTTGCTCGCGTCCCAGCCACCGTCATGCAGAAAGCGGGCGGCGCCGATCTCGGTGATCCTGAGCGCATCGACGTTGGAGTAATCCACCATCAGCACCTTGCCGGTTTCCTTGACGTTGACCACGAACTCGGGCTTGAAGTGGCTGGCCACGATCGCCGCGACGCGCGGCTCGGGGTGGTATTCCTGCTTGTCCACCGTCATGCCACGGGTGGCCACGATCTTCAGCGGCTCCAGCGTGTCGCCCTTCATGATCACGAACTGGGGCGGCCAGTAGGCGCCGGCGATGACGAATTTGTCCTCGTAGCCCTTGTATTTGCTGCTGTCCACCGAGCGCGCCTCAAGACCGATGCGAACCTCGGCCACGTTGTCGGGCTTGGCCATCCAGAGGTCGATCATGTTGACCCGGGCGTCACGGCCGATCACGAACAGATAGCGCCCCGAGGCCGACGTGCGCGAGATATGCACCGCATAGCCGGTCTTGACGATATTGATGATCTTCTTGCTGTCACCGTCGATCAGCGCCACCTCGCCGGTATCGCGCAGCGTGGTGGAGAAGATATTCTCGATGTTGTAGCCGTTCATCTTCTTCGTCGGCCGCTGCGCCGGCGGGACGATGACTTTCCAGGTCGCCTTCATCTGCTCCAGGCCGAATTCGGGCGGTGTCGGCGGATCCTGCTGCACATAGCGGGCCATGACATCGACCGTCTTCTCGTCCATCTCGCCCGAGGTCTGCCAGTTGGGCATGCCCGCCGGCGAGCCGTAGGCGATGAAGATCTTCAGGTAGTCGGTGCCCTTGTCCAGCGTGATATCGGGGGTCAACGGCTTGCCGGTGGCGCCTTTGCGCAGCACGCCGTGGCAGCCGGCACAGCGCTCGAAATAGGTCTTGCGGCCGAGCTCGAACTCGGCCTGCGTCATCGGCGGCGCCTTCGGGTTGGTGCTCTGGTACATCGACTCGCTGCCCAGCGGCGAGCTGCCGGCCTGGTAGGCCATTTCGGCCGGCGAGGTGCCCTTTTTCTCCTGCGCCAGGGCGCCGGCGGCCAGGCCGATCACCAGCACGGCGACCAGGCGCGGGTAGACATCACGAATCATGTGTGTGGCTCCAGGGTGTACACCGCCCCCGAACGGGCCGGCACGAGCGCTGGATGCTCCAGACTGCGCCCGGGCGCGTCCTTGAACTGGGTCAAGGATGGGCCACGGCGACGGGTTTGCTCATGGGCAGGCGCTGGACCTCGGTGAAGGTCTGCGCGTCATAGACGATGAGCGCGCCCTCGGGGTGCCACAGGCTGGCCAGGACGTGGCGGCCGTCGTGGGTGTAGCCCAGCGGCGCGAGGGTCTTGCCGGGTTGGCGCACCTGCGCCACCACGCGCAGTTCGCGCAGATCGGTGACGGTCAGGGTGTCGCCGGCGCTGGCGCTGAGGATCGAGTCTGACCAGGCGTAGGGGCTGCCAGGGTGGCCGTGCAGGAACAAGCCCGGCCCTGGCGTGGCAATGGTCTTGAGATGCTTCCAGGTCTGCATCGCGACGATATCGATGGCACCGCGCTCGAGGTTGGGCAGCGCCAGCAGCCTGGCGCCGTGGCTCGCCGGCGCGAAGCCCGAGGCCAGGTGCGGAATACCGGCAATGGCCAGACCGGCGATGCGGCGCCGCACGTCGAGGTTGACGATCTGGATGTCCGTCGCGCCGCCGTTGCCGGTGCGCGCCGCTCCCACGGCGTGGCTGTATTCGGGGTCGAAGCAGACGTCTTCCAGCGGCTGCGCGAGCAGCGTGCGCCGCACATTGTGGAAGCCGCGCATCGGAAGTCCCTCGCCCATGCGGTAGTCGTGCACCAGGCCTTCGTAGATCTCCTCGGCCTTGGGGTCGTATGAAATCTCCCACAGCTCGCCGATATCCTGCAAGGCGACGACAAAACTCCGGCGCGGCGCGGCGTCCACCACCGCCGCAATGCGCGAACCTGCCGCTGCGCCGCGTGCAGTGGCAGGCCAGGTTTTGACGCGCGCCAGCCCGGCGTCGAACAGCACCACCGAGTGCGGCATCTGGCCGGCCGCGAGCAGCCACTTGCCGTCGCTGCTGAGAACGATCTGGCGCAGGCCCGGGCCGGCATGCACCTCGATAAACCCGCCCGCATCCAGCAGGTCGTGGCGGGCGATCCAGCCATCGCGCGTGCCGACATAGGCGTAGCGACCATCGGGTGAGAGCCTGGGGCGACCATTCAGTGCCGGCCTGCTGGTGCGACGCTCGACGATCTCGAAACGCTCGCCATCGACCAGCGTGACATGCGGCCCGCCGTCTTCGATGACGACGATCAGCTTCTTCGGCCCGGCACGCGGGCGCGGTGCCGCGGCTGCAGGCTGCGTGGTCGCGGCGCGCGCCCCGGCCACCGAGGCCAGCCCCAGTGCGAGCAGGCCGCGGCGCCTCACGGCGTCACGTCGATCTGCCCCTTCATCTCCGGGTGCGGGCCACAGCTGTAGGGGTAGCTGCCCGGGGTGTCGAAGCGGCGCTGCCAGGACTCGCCGGGAAACAGGCGCTCGCTCTCGAAGCCAGCGGGCCCGGTGAACAGGATGGAGTGGCTGGTGCGCTTCTCGGCATTTGTCCACCTGACCGTGGTGCCGGCCTTGATCGTCAACGCCGCCGGGGCATATTTGTAGTCCTGGATGCTGACTTCCACCGTCTCGGCCGCGGCATGCGCCCCGGCCGCACCCGCGCCGAGCCACAGCCCGGCGGCGATGCGGCAAAAGATCCTGCGCCTCATTCAGCCGCCTCGTGAGCCAACGCCGGGCCACCCCCAAGTTTGCCCACCCGCACGAGGGGCGGAGGACGTATCCCGCCGGCCTGGGGGCTCTTTACGACTCATCGTCATCCTTCATGCCCTTGGGCTTCTGGTGCGCGATGCCCTTGTGGCAGTCGATGCAGGTTTCGTTGTTCTTGGCCCCTAGCTCGTGCGACTTCTTGGCGCGCGGCTTCTGCTTCTCCGTATCCATGCTGGCCAGCGAGTGGCAGTTGCGGCACTCGAGCGAGTTGTTGGCCTTCATTCGCCGCCACTCGTTCTCGGCCAGGTGCAAGCGCTTGGCCTCGAACTTCTCGCGCGTATCGATCGAGCCAGTGAGCTTGCCCCAGACCTCACGCGTGGCCTGTATCTTGCGCATCATCTTCGGGCCCCACTCCTTGGGTACGTGGCAGTCCGAGCACACAGCGCGCACACCGGTGCGGTTGTTGTAGTGGATGGTCTTCTTGTACTCGGCATACACGTTGTCGCGCATCTCGTGGCAGCCGATGCAAAAGGTCTCGGTATTGGTAGCTTCAACGACGGTGTGAAAGCCACCCCAGAAGACCACCCCGCCCAGGCCACCGACCAGCACCAGCGCGCCGAGGGGCCAGCGGCCGGAAGGTGATCGCAGGGTTCGCCAGAGGCGAGCGAACCAGCCCTTGGGCCTTGCCGTGGTTTCGTTTTCGGTCATGGGGGTCTCGGTCGTTGCAACAGGCCGCCATGATGACCCATCGCCCGGCCGTGTGGGTTGAACGAGATCAAGAACGGCCACGTCGGCAAGCGTGGCAAGTTGGATCGGCCTTGAACCACATCAAGGACCGCTTGTTGCATCGCACCATACTGGTCGCCAATGGGTGGCCCTGGGCCACCGGAGGTTATTGAGGTGCACATTTCCAGCATCGTGGTTCACGCCGATCCCGGCGCAGCGAGCCGCGTGCGAGGCGCGATCGACGCCCTGCCCGGGCTCGAGACCCATGGCGCCAGCGACGACGGCAAGCTCGTCGTCACGATCGAGGCGCCCAGCGAGGAAGCGACCGTCGCGCTGTTTGAAAGAGTGCGCGTGCTGCCCGGCGTGATCGCCGTGGCGATGGTCTTCCATCAATCCGAATCCCACCCCGACCAGGAGGTTTGACATGACCACCCACGCGCTCACCCGACGCGATTTCATCAAGGCCAACGCGGCGGCCTCGGCCGCCACGGTGGCAGGCGTGACGCTGCCCGGCGCCGGCCTCGCGCTGGCCCAGGGCAAGGACGACGGCATCCGCTGGGACAAGGGCGTGTGCCGCTACTGCGGCACCGGCTGCGGCGTGCTCGTGGGTGTCAAGGATGGGCGCGTGGTGGCCACCCAGGGCGACCCCGATGCCCCCGTCAACAAGGGGCTCAACTGCATCAAGGGCTACTTTCTGGCCAAGATCCAGTATGGCAAGGACCGCCTGACACTGCCGCTGCTGCGCATGAAGGACGGCCAGTACGACAAGAACGGCGAGTTTGCGCAGGTCAGCTGGAAGCAGGCCTTCGACGTGATGGAGCTCAAGTGCAAGGCGGCGCTCAAGGACAAGGGGCCCAGCTCGATCGGCATGTTCGCCTCCGGGCAATGGACGATCTGGGAAGGCATCGCCGGCGTCAAGCTCATGAAGGCGGGCTTTCGCACCAACAATATCGACCCCAACGCGCGCCACTGCATGGCCTCGGCGGTGGCCGGCTTCATGCGCACCTTCGGCATCGACGAGCCGATGGGCTGCTACGACGACGCCGAGCACGCCGATGCGATCGTGCTGTGGGGCTCGAACATGGCCGAGATGCACCCGATCCTGTGGAGCCGCATCACCGACCGGCGCCTCACCGCCAAGCACGTCAAGATCGCCGTGCTGTCGACCTTCAACCACCGCTCCACCGAGCTCGCCGACCTGGAACTGATCTTCACGCCGCAGACCGACCTGGCGATCCTCAACTACATCTGCAACTACATCATCCAGAGCGGGGCGGTGAACGAGGACTTCGTCAAGAAGCACGTCAGCTTCCACCGTGGCGTCACCGATATCGGCTACGGCCTGCGCCCCAACCACCCGCTGGAGCAGGTGGCCTTCAACAACGGCTACCCGGGCGCCGACGGCAAGCCCAAGGGCGACCCGAACAAGTTCACGCCGATGAGCTTTGAGGAGTTCAAGAAGTTCGTCAGCGAGTACACCGCGGAGCACGTCTCCAAGCTCTCGGGCGTGCCCAAGGAAAAACTGGAGGAGCTCGCCAAGCTCTACGCCGACCCCAAGCGCAAGGTCACCAGCTACTGGACGATGGGCTTCAACCAGCACACGCGCGGCACCTGGGTCAACAATATGATCTACAACGTGCACCTGCTGGTGGGCAAGATCGCCGAGCCCGGCAACGGCCCGTTCTCGCTGACCGGCCAGCCCAGCGCGTGCGGCACGGCGCGCGAGGTCGGCACTTTCTCGCACCGCCTGCCGGCCGATATGGTGGTCATGAACCCGGCGCACCGCGCGCTCACCGAGAAGCTCTGGAAGCTGCCCGAAGGGCTGCTCAATGGCACGCCCGGCTATCACGCCGTGCTGCAAGACCGCATGCTCAAGGACGGCAAGCTCAACTTCTACTGGACGCTGTGCACCAACAATATGCAGGCCGGTCCCAACCTGGGCCAGGAGCGCCTGCCGGGCTTCCGCGATGCGCGCAATTTCGTCGTCGTCTCGGACTGCTATCCCACCGTCACGGCGCTGGCCGCCGACCTGATCCTGCCGACCGCGATGTGGACCGAAAAGGAAGGTGCCTACGGCAATGCCGAGCGCCGCGGGCAGTTCTGGCGCCAGCAGGTCAAGGCGCCGGGCGAGGCCAAGTCGGACCTCTGGCAGATGGTGGAGTTCTCCAAACGATTCAAGGTCGAGGAGGTCTGGCCCGAGGAGATGATCGCCAAGATGCCCGAGTACCGCGGCAAGACCCTCTTTGACGTGCTCTATGCCAACAAGGATGTGGCCAAATTCCCGCTCGCGGACACCCAGAAGGGCTTTGACAACGACGAGGCCAAAGCCTTCGGCTTCTACATCCAGAAGGGCCTGTTCGAGGAATACGCCGCCTTCGGCCGCGGCAAGGCGCACGACCTGGCGCCGTTTGACCAGTATCACAAGGCGCGCGGCCTGCGCTGGCCGGTGGTGGACGGCAAGGAAACGCTGTGGCGCTTCCGCGAAGGCTACGACCCCTACGTGAAGAAAGGCGAGGGCGTGCGCTTCTACGGCAACGCGGATGGCAAGGCACGCATCTTCGCCCTGCCCTACCAGCCTGCCGCGGAGTCGCCCGATGCCGAGTACGACCTGTGGCTGGGCACCGGCCGCGTGCTCGAACACTGGCACACCGGTACGATGACCCGGCGCGTGCCCGAACTGCACAAGGCGATGCCCGATGCCTGGGTCTATATGAACCCCGACGACGCCACCAAGCGCGGGCTCAAGCGCGGCGATGCGGTGAAGGTGCTGAGCCGCCGCGGCGAAATCCTGACGCGGGTGGAAACGCGCGGCCGCAACCGCATGCCCGCGGGCATGGTCTTCGTGCCCTTCTTCGACGAGCACCGGCTGGTCAACAAGCTGACCCTGGACGCCACCTGCCCGATCTCGAAGGAAACCGACTTCAAGAAGTGCGCATGCAAGGTGGTGAAGGCCTGAGCATGGCATCGACTCCGCAGCGACGGCAGTTCTTCGCCGAGGCCGCAAGGGCCGCCTGTGGCGCGGGCATCGTCGGTCTTGCGCTGGGCCTGCATGCGCGCAAGGCCAGCGCGCTGCCGGCCACCGTGCAGCGCCCGCCCGGGGCGCTGGCCGAAGGCGATTTCCTCGGCGCCTGCGTGCGCTGCGGGCTGTGCGTTCGCGATTGCCCCTACAAGATCCTCAACCTGGCGCGCGCCGAGAACGCGCCGGCCACCGGCACGCCCTACTTCACCGCGCGCACCGGGCCGTGCGAGATGTGCGAGGACATCCCCTGCGTCAAGGCCTGCCCGAGTGGCGCGCTGGACCCCAAGCTCACCGATATCAACAAGTCGAAGATGGGGCTGGCGGTGTTGGTGGACCATGAGGCCTGCCTCAACTTCCTCGGCTTGCGCTGCGACGTCTGCTACCGCGTCTGCCCGCGCATCGACAAGGCCATCACGCTCGTGCCGCAGCACAACGAGCGCACGCAGAGGCATACCTTGTTCATCCCCACGGTGCACGCCGAGCATTGCACCGGTTGCGGCAAGTGCGAGATGGCGTGCGTGCTCGAGACCGCCGCCATCCGCGTCCTTCCGCTCCCCCTGGCGCGCGGCGCGATCGGTGGCCACTACCGGCTGGGTTGGGACGAAAAGGCGAAGGCCGGCAAGTCGCTGATCGACGAGCGCCAGATGATCCAGATGCCCCAGCGCAGGCCCGAGCCTGCCTCGGGCGCCGAGGTGCCGCCGCGATGAAGAAACCTCCCGGCACCGAAGCGGTCCTGGCGCGCGGCTGGCTCGCCGCCCACCGCTGGCTGCTGGCGCGGCGCGCGGTGCAGCTCGTCATCCTCGCGCTCTTCCTGGCCGGGCCGCTGGCCGGCTGGTGGATCGTCAAGGGCAACCTCAACTACAGCGACACGCTTGGCGTTCTGCCGCTGTCCGACCCCTACGTCGTGCTGCAGTCGCTGGCGGCGGGGCATCTGCCGCAATCCAGGGTGCTCATCGGCGCGTTGATCGTGCTGGTGACCTACCTGCTCGTCGGCGGCCGTGTCTATTGCTCCTGGGTCTGCCCGCTGAACCCGGTGACCGACGCCGCCGCCTGGCTGCGCCGCCGCCTCGGCCTGGCACGTGGCGCGCGCCTGTCGCCGCGCACGAGGCTGTGGCTGCTGGCCATGACGCTGGCCGTGGCCGCCCTCACCGGCAGCATCGCCTGGGAGTTGGTGAACCCGGTTTCGATCGTGCACCGCGGCATCATCTTCGGCATGGGCGCCGCATGGGCCGTCGTGGCAGCGGTATTTCTCTTCGATGTCTTCGTCGCCGAGCGCGGTTGGTGCGGCCACCTGTGCCCCGCCGGCGCGTTCTACGGCGTGCTCGGCCACTTTGCGCTGCTGCGCGTCGCCGCCGTGCGGCGCACGCGGTGCAACGACTGCGGCGACTGCTACGCAGTCTGCCCCGAGCCCAGAGTTATCAAGCCCGCGCTCAAGGGAAAGGCTGCCGGGCACACCCCGGTGATCCTGGACTCGGCGTGCACCAACTGCGCGCGCTGCCTTGATGTGTGCTCGAAAGACGTCTTTGCCTTCGGCACGCGCTACACGCGGCCACTGACCAACGTCATTCCACTGGCGCAAGCCAAGGAGGTTCCATGAAACGCCAATCCCGCCTCGCGCTCACCACGCTTGTCTGCGCCATTTTGGGCGCGTGTGCCAGCCCACTGGCGGCACCGCCGCAGTCGCTGCGTGGCAGCGACGCCGCGGCGATGGACCAGGTCTTCATGCAGGCCGCCTGGGTCGGCAAGAAGCCGGGCTCGCAGGTGGGCTACACGCGCACCTACTCGACGCAGCCCCCGCTGATCCCGCACGCGGTGGAAAATTTTGACGAAGTGACGCTGGCCGAGAACCAGTGCCTTGAATGCCACGGCCCGGCCAACCACAAGAAGAAGGAAGCCCCGGTCATCGGTGACAAGCACTTTGCGGGCGGCGACCCGAAGCCCGGCATCGTCGCCAGTTCGCGCTACGTCTGTGTCATGTGCCACGTGGCGCAGTCGGACGCCGCGCCGCTGGTCGTCAATGCATTCCAGGGCGACCGGTTGGTGCCGCCGACGCAGAAGAAGTAGCGCTTCCAGCGCAAGAGCCGCAAACCCGGGCGGCTTGCGGCTCTTTGCGGCGGGTGCTGGCTACTGCTTGACCGCGTTGATATCGGCCTTCGGGTTGTCGAGCCCGAGCGTGTAGCCCAGCGAGACGTGGTGAAAGCGCCAGTTGCTGTGGTCGTCGTGGATCGCAAAGCCGATCGGGTAGGTCTTGCCCGGGGCGATGGCGTGGACGCCCGTGCCGCCGGCGAGCTTGCGCGTGAAGGTCACCGTCCAGTTGCCGCCTTCGTTCTTGCCCTCGGCCAGCCCCGGTGCGGACTTCAGACGCCTGGATTCAAGTACGTAACCCGCGCGGGGCGATTCCGAACTGCGGTACTGCCACATCTCAAGGAACTTGCCGTTGTTGAGCAACTGCGTGTATTCGGGCTCGGTCTTGGCCTTGTCCCAGCCGCCCAGGGGCTTTAGCTTCATCTCAAGCAAGGTACGGCTTTCCTTCAAATATTTGGTCGGGCCGTCGGAGCGGATATCGAGCTCCTTGGCGCGCGCGTTCTTGGATGCATTCGGGTCCAGGTGAGGCATCGAGCGCAAGTCATGGTGGCAGCTCGCCCAGCAGCCGCCGAGAGCACCGTACTCGACGTGGCTGTCGTCGAGCATCACGGCGAGCTTGACCGCGTTCTTCTCGTCCATTTGTTTGTTCCCGCTGGCGGCGGGCTGCATCCACTGGAAGCGCACATAAATGTTGCTTGCATCATAGGCGGCCTGCACCGTGACCGGGATCGATCCCGCCTTGCCCTTGACCGCGGTGGCGTCGGGCTCGAGCTTCTGGCCGGTGACTATTTTCTTGCCCATGTCGGCCGCTTCGGCGTCGTGGCAACTGGCGCAGGTCTCGCCCTTGCGCATCGCGCGCGCGCCGCCGTGCTCGGTACCGATGAACGTCCACTCGAGCGATGACGTGCCCGGATAGAACACCGTGATCGTCTTCTTTGGCGCCTTGCCCCAGTCTGGCGCGGCCTGGGCGCTGCCTGCAAGGGCGAAAAGCGCGCCGGCCACGGCCAGCATCGGGTTCAGGGTCTGTCGCATCGTATTCTCCTGTTCTAGTCGGCGCAGTATCAGCGGAGACTGACTTGTACTCAAGTCGTTTCAGGGCGCCAATGGCACGGGGAGGCGCCCTACACCGACGCCAACAGAGGCCCGGCGCGTGCCGCTATTGCTTGACCGCGTTGATATCCGCCTTCGGGTTGTCGAGCCCGAGCGTGTAGCCGAGCGAAACCTGGTGAAAGCGGGCGCCGGCGTGGTCGTCGTGCAATGCAAAGCCGATGGGGTAGGTCTTGCCCGGTGCGATGGCGTGTATGCCGCTGCCGCCAGCGAGCTTGCGCGTGAAAGTCACCGTCCAGGTGCCACCTTCGATCTTGCCCTCGGCCAGCCCGGGCGCGGCCTTCAGGTGCCTGGATTCAAGCACGTATCCGACACGAGGCGGTTCGGCGCTGCGGTACTGCCACAGCTCCAGAAACTTGCCTTCCTGGAGCAGTTGCCTGAAGTCGGCTTCGGTCTTGGCTTTGTCCCAGCCGCCCAGTGGCTTGCCTTTCATCTCTAGCGAAGTGCGGCTTTCCTTGAGATATTTCGTCGGGCCGTCAGGCAGGATATCGAGTTCCTTGGCGCGCGCATGCTTGGGCGAATTCGGATCCAGGTCGGGCATCGAGCGCAGGTCGTGGTGGCAACTCGCCCAGCAGCCTCCGAGCGCGCCGTTCTCGACCTTGTTGTCGTCGAGCATCACCGCGAGCTTGACCGCGTTCTTCTCGTCCATCTTCTTGTTCCCGCTGGCGGCAGGCTGCTTCCACTGGAAGCGCACGTAGAGGTTGCTCGCGTCATAGGCGGCCTGCACCGTGACCGGGATCGAGCCCGCCTTGCCCTTGACGGCGGCGGCGTTGGGTTCGAGCTTCTGGCCGGTGACCATCTTCTTGCCCATGTCGGCCGCCTCCGCGTCGTGACAACTGGCGCAGGTCTCACCCTTGCGCATCGCGCGCGCGCCGCCGTGCTCGGTGCCGGTAAACGACCACTCGAGCGACGACGTGCCAGGGTAGAAGACCGTAATCGTCTTTTTCGGTGCCTTGCCCCAGTCTGGCGCGGCCTGGGCCNNCGCCAGCCACGGCAAGGAGTGCACCGGCCACGGCCAGCGTCAGGGTCTTGAGTTGTCGCATTGCTAGCCCTGGTGATCAGTAGATGTCGTGCTGGGTATTCCAGACGTTGAACTTGCCCGTCGGGGTGACCATCTTCGGGTCGGTGATCACCTTCTTCAGCTTCAGCGTCTTGTCGTCATAGATCACGATCGCCGACTGGTCGGTCTTGCCGCCCCACAGCGAGATCCAGACCTCGGTGCCGTCCTGGCTGAACTCCTGGTGCACGGCGCGGCGCAGGGCCTTGGTCACTGGCAGGCCGGAGTCCTTGGCCACGTCGATGCGCACCGGTGCCTTGCTCAGGTCCTTGATATCGAAGACATAGTTGACCTCGGCGTTGTCGCGTTCGGGGTTCATCGGCATGTCGGCCCACAGGTGGGTGGACTTCGGGTGCGTCTTGACGAACAGGTTGCCGGCCCCGGGCATGGCCAGCTCTTGCACGACCTTCCAGTTGTGCTGCTTGAATTTCGCGTGCTCGGGTTTGTCGGATGCCGTCGAGATCAGCGAAACCGCGGCACCACCCAGGTGGCCGGTGGCCCAGACGGGCCCGAATTTCGGGTGCACGAAATTGGCGCCACGCCCCGGGTGCGGGATCTTCTTGGTGTCGATCAGTGCCGCCAGCTTGCCGGTCTTGGTATCCACCGCGGCCACCTTGTGCGAAGCGTTGGCGGCGACCATGAAATAGCGCTTGCTGGCGTCAAAGCCGCCGTCGTGCAGGAATTTGGCCGACTCGATGGTGGTGGTCTTGAGGTTCTTGATATCGCTGTAATCCACCAGCAGGATCTGCCCCGTCTCCTTGACGTTGATGACCCACTCGGGCTTGATCTGCGAGGCCACGATCGAGGCCACGCGGGGCTCCGGGTGGTACTCGCCGTCGACCGTCATGCCGCGCGTCGAGACGATCTTCAGCGGCTTGAGCGTATCGCCATCCATGATCGAGTACTGCGGCGGCCAGTAGCTGCCGCCCACCAGGTACTTGTCTTCGAAACCCTTGAACTTGGAGACATCCACCGAGCGTGCGTCCGACCCCATGCGGATCGTGGCCACCGTGGTCGGCTTCTCGAACCACATGTCGATCAACGTCACCAGGCCATCGCGGCCGACGGTATATACGTAGCGGCCCGAAGCCGACATGCGCGAGATGTGCACGGCATAGCCAGTCTTCAGGATCTGCCAGATCTGCTTGGTATCGCCATCGATCAGCGCGAGCTCGCCGGCGTCGCGCAGGGTCACGGCGAAGACGTTCTTCAGGTTGATCTTGTTCAACTGCTTGGTCGGGCGCTGGGCCACCGGCACGAGCAACTTCCAGCTCGCTTCCATATCCTTCAGGCTGAACTCGGGCGGGATCGGCGGCGTCTGCTGGATGTAGCGCGCCATGATGTCGATCTCATCCTTGCTCAGGATGTCGTCGTAGTTGACCATGCCGCCTTCGGTGCCCAGCGAGATGATCTTGTCCAGCCGGGCCGTGCCCAGCTTGAGCGTGCCACCCTCGGTGGCGTTGCCGTCCTTGTCCTTCTTGCTCCAGTGCGGCTCCAGGTTCTTGCCGGTGGCGCCCTTGCGCAGCACGCCATGGCAGCCGGCACAACGCTCGAAGTAGATCTTCTTGCCTGTTTCGAACTCGGCCGGCGTCATCGCGGGCGCGGCGGCAGCGGCGGCGCCCGGGGTTTGCGCCCATGCCACGGGCGCAGCCACTGCGAGCAGCAGGGCAGCGGCGATCGGGGTCAATGTAAGTTGTTTCATGGCTGTACTCGTCCTCGCGTGGTTTGAAAATCAGCGTGGCGTTGATCGTCAACCCAGCCACCTGCACAGTCCTTGAACTGGGTCAAGCTCGGTGCGCTTAGCGCGCGCCACAGAGGCGATTAGGCGATCCAGGTCAAGGCCGGTGGCGGGGGCCGCGGGCATGCTGCGCGGCGTTGCAGAGTCCCAAGCCCCCACGAACATGTCTATCCATACCCCGACCCCAGTACTGTGCCTGCTGGCCCTCGCCTGCGCAACGGCGTACGCGCAGCCAGCCGATGCCGCCTCCGAGGCTGGCGGTTACGGGCCACAGGTGGTGGTGAGCGCGTCGCGCCATGAGCAACCCATCGACGATCTGCCGCTTTCCATCGACGCGATCGGCAGCCGGCGGCTGGAAGAAGGCCAGATCCAGGATATCCGCGATATCGCCAGGACCTTGCCCAACGTATCGGTCAAGCGCGCACCGGCGCGATTCAGCGTCACCGGCCGCGGCAACCCCGTGGGCGCCGATGGCAATGCCGGCTTCAGCATCCGCGGCCAGGGCGGCAACCGCGTCGTCCTGCTGGCCGACGGCATCCGCCTGCCGCGCAGCTATATCAATGGCAGCAACGCCTTCAGCCGCGACACGGTGGCGCTGGGGTTGCTCAAGCGCGTTGAACTCGTGCGCGGGCCGACCTCGGCGCTGTTTGGCTCCGACGGCCTCGCCGGCCTGGTCAACTTCATCACCCACGAGCCCGCCGACTTCCTCGTCGGCGCTGCGGGCGAGACCAAGTCGCTGGGTGGCAAGCTCTGGCTGCGCCACGGCACCGACGACGACGACAGCGCAGCCGGGTCCACACTGGCCGGGCGCTTCAGTCCCGAAGCCGAGTGGCTGCTCACCGCCGGCGCCAACCAGGCCGGGGCCTTGAAGAATATGGGCCGCAACAACGCCGACAACCTGGACCGCACGGCACCCAACCCGCAGCACAGCAAGGGCACATCGTTGCTCGGCAAGCTCGTGCTGCTGCCCGCTGCCGGCCAGCGCCATGTGCTGACGCTGGAACATGTCACCAAGGACAGCGACGTGGACTTGCTCTCCAGTCGCGCCAAGCCCCCCTACACCGGAAGCGCGGCGCAGATCGCGGCGCTGGTGGTGGCCGAGGATTCGACGAAATCGATGGCGCGCAACCGCCTGACCTGGGACGCACGCTACGCCTTACAAGCCGCCTGGGCCGACAAGTTGCAGACCACCCTGACCTGGCAGGACAGCGAGGCGCGCGACCAGGGCAAGACCCAGCGCAAGGACGGCGGCGTGCGCCTGCGCGACACGCGCTACGACGAGCGCGCCTTGCAAGCCACGCTGCAGGCCGACAAGACCCTGCAGATGTCGGCACAGTGGTCGCAGACCATCACCTACGGCATCGATGTCAACCGCACCGACATCAGCAGCTTTGCCGACGGCTTCGACCCGGCACCACTGCCCAGCTACACGCCCAAGAGATACTTCCCCGATACACGCGACGGCGCCGAGGCCTTCTACATCCAGGGCGAGGTCAGCGATGGCCGCTGGAGCATCACGCCGGGTGTGCGGCTGGATCGCTTTTCGCTCAAGGTCCTGAGCCAGGACGGCTACTACCCCACGGTCTCGGCAACCCCGGGCAAATCGCTCTCGGGCCGGGCCGCTTCGCCCAAGCTGGGGGTGCTCTGGCGCGCCAGCCCGGCCTGGTCGGTGTACGGCAACGCAGCGAGCGGCTTTCGCGCCCCCGAGGGGCAGCAGATCAACAGCGCCCTGGAGGTCTCCACCGCCCGGCTGCTGCCCAACCCCGATCTCAAGCCCGAAGCCAGCCGCAACCTGGAGATCGGTCTGCGCACGCGGCTGGGCGGCTTGTCGTTGGACCTGGCGGCCTTCCAGTCGCGCTACAGCCAGTTGATCGTCGAGAAGAAGAACCTGGGCACGGCCAACGGCGGCACCGCCACCACCAGCAACCCGACGCTGTTCCAGACCGTCAATATCGAGCGCGCGACGATCAGCGGTTTCGAGATCCGCGGACAGATGGCGTGGGGCGCTGCGGCCGGCGGCCAGTGGAGTTCGCCCTTCAGTTACGGCCAGGCACGCGGCACCGACGGCAGCACCGGGCTCAAGCTCAACCACCTGGACCCGGCCAAATTGAATCTGGGCCTGCGCCTGGAGAGCGGCGCCTGGCAGGCGCAGCTCGACGTCTTCTGGCAGGACGCCAAGCGCGCCTCGGACCTGGGCAGCACCGCCGTGGGCAACGCACCCAACGTCGGCACGCAGTTCACCATCCCCGCCGCCACCACGCTGGATCTCAGTGCCCAGTGGCAAATCCGCAAGGGGTTGCGCCTGAACCTGGCGGTGATCAATCTCGGCCGCCAGAAATACTGGCATTGGTCCGACGTGCAGGGCCTGCGCACCGTGCCCGATCTGGCCGACGCCTACACGCAACCGGGCCGGCACTTCGCAGTCTCGCTGGTGGCCGATTTCTAGGAGGCTGTCGGGCTTTGGATGACCGCGCGATGACGCTCGCCGAGTTCTACCCGCATCTGTTGCTGGCGCATGTGTCGCTGGTCGCGGCCAGCGGCGCGCTGTTCGCCGCGCGCGGCGCGGCGGTGCTGGCCGGTCGCGGGTGGCCGATGCGCCCAGGCTGGCGCCGCCTCAGCGTGGGCATCGACACGCTGCTGCTCGGCGCGGGCGTCACCTTGTGGGTGATGCTCGCGCTGAACCCGCTGCGCGACTCCTGGCTGGGCACCAAGCTGGCCTTGCTGCTGCTGTATATCGGGCTGGGTTCGTTCGCGCTCAAGCGCGGCCGGACACGGCAGGTGCGGGCGGCGTGCCTCGCGGCGGCACTAGCGGTCTACGCCTACATGGCCTCGGTTGCGCTGGCGCACCATCCGCTGGGCAGGCTGGCTCTTGAAGTGTCACTGACCGCCCCTATAATCTGACTGCTAGCACTCACGTTGGTTGAGTGCTAATAATCTGGCAAGCGCCAGTCGCATTGCCGATCCACGCATGTCAGTGGGCGCCAACTCCGTTGGAACCCGTCAATATGCCTAATGCCACTCCAAAGGAGATGAAATGAAACTT
>CXWL01008472.1_pt1 | contig 23793 bp, 20 predicted proteins | sample 590931 | NCBI WGS metagenome assembly CXWL01 (sample SAMEA3498368, study PRJEB10139) | groundwater metagenome | biome: water well; material: biofilm material | place: Germany | collected 2015-04-27
CCATGCAACGTATGCTTGAGTTCAGGATGTTCAAAGAAATAAGGAAAAGCTTGTGTAACAGCGTTTTCGTCATGGAAAATCGAAACAAATTCGCGGAACGGCTCCAGGCGATTTGGTACTGATGGATTGCGGTATCCTCTTGATTCAAGCGGGTAGGTATTCTCTGGAAAGCTGCCATCATTATTTGGACCAATGATCAGCGCATTGATATCGCCGTGAATGATGCGTGAGCGCCCAGTTAGTCTGCCTTGCTCACTCTTTATTTCTTGCGTCATTTTCAGGATAGGTTTATTTGCCTTTCCTTCCTGACACCAAACCCCATCTTGGGCTCTTCCCTTTTGGAGATTTTTACAATCATCTGGGTAGAGTTTTTCATAATCAATTTTGGGATGATCGGAGACAGTGCCTCGTGTTGCCAAACGCATCTCTTCTTCGGTAACCTGGGAACGGTAAAAACGAGCGCCTTTTGGCTCTACAATCACCGCACCAAATAATCCCACACCACTGTTGCCGGAAGTGCCTTCACCGCCGAAAACAGCGCCATCGTTGCTAACAAGATAAGCTCCTTCCTTTTCTGCCCGGAAGCAATATGTTTTAGTTTCTCCAGGAGCCGCCAGACTGCTTCTGTTCTTTCCCACATAGGAACTATCATCATCAATACTGCTGACTAACTCAAGTCCTTGCGGATGGAATCCAACAGTTCGGCTGGCAACTTGATCGTCCAGACTATAGACTTTATGTAATTCAACTTTACTCAATCCAATTTTATCTACTGGGGAATGTTCTGTTGGATGCCTAATACCAGGTAATGGATCAGGATAATCAAAAGGATTAGCTTGATTAGAGTAAAAATTATCTGGTGGCTTGGGATGAGGTCCTGAGTCCACATGCAGCAAATTGGTAAAGCGTACTTTTAAGTGACCACCGGCTGCTACTCGGAGCACAAGCGGACGAGGGCGCAGATCAGGCCGTAATGCAATACCGCGACTGGTTTCGTTTTTTCTGGCTTTTTCGAATAATACTTTTCCATCAGTTGTATATTCATCCAACGTTTTATTGCTTGCTACGTCGATGATATCGTGCCGCAACGCATACATCATCCAGTTCACATTCTGTGCACCGAGACGATTGAAGACCATTGGATGATCAATCGCTACGACATCAGCTTCCAAAGCATCAGCCGGACAACTCGCGAGCGCCTGAGAAGTCGATCGTTTATCTGGAAAATGGGAATCGCCTTCTGATTGTGGTATCTGTGCTGATGCGGATCCAGCAACAAAAAAACTAAACAATGATATAACTACCAAAAAAAACTTTTGATTGAATTTCATGATTTATTCCCCTTTATCTGCTTAGATTTTGCTTTTTTAACAAACAATATAAATCCAAAAGGCGTTCTCTTCTTCTCTTCGTTGCGTTATTTTGATACTGCAATTCTGGAAATAATCAATCTCACAACGATCATAAATCAACATACAGATCAGCACTGGTTTGATTCATCGCAGAAGTATTTATTACTCGCACGCGGATAGGCGGCTCCCCCTGTAGATTTCTGAATTCCTGATCATACTTTCCAAATGCAGTGCCTGGAGCTCGTCTTGATCTTGCTCTACCAAGAAAAGTCGATACGTTGTTATCATCCAATCGATAGACATCAATTTCTTGCGGCTGGAATCCTGGAGAATGATGCAGCGTTACAGCGCCGCGGATATCCAAGCGGTACGTGCCATCTTTATCGACAGCCCGTGCGCGCATGAGCGATATCTGCGGTTGAATAATAGGATTAGTCATCAATATTGCATCCGGTGCATCCACTGTAATTACAAATGCACGGAGTATATTGCCATCATAATAGCCTTCAGCCGCCGTTGTTGAATCTGCTGGAATAGAATCTGGCTGAATTGGGAATCCAAATTCATTGAGTATTGGGTTGGAAGGAATCCTGGGGTCGTTGGTAAGCTCTGCATTAACGCCGTTTACGATGGCACCTGCTGCTGTGGGATTTGCAATAGGCCCTACCAGCACATGTTCACCTGGTTGAAGAAAAAGCCTATCCGCACGCAAAACACCGTCTGTCGTATCATAAGAGCCATCGGCCAATGCAGTTCCGTTAACAAATCTGGGATCTGCTCGACCTGGGAATGGAGTCGGATCTGCTACTTCTACAAGATTAAGTTGTCGGGTTGGTGTTCGGATAATCGTGTTTAAATCAGCGATTACTGTAACGCCAGCCACCATTAGCGTAAGTTGATTGCCATTCAGGCTTGGAAGTTGAGCGATAGGTCCTTCTACATTTGCGTCGGGTATAATTGCCATGATTTTTTCCTAATAAAATTGGGTCATCAAAGCATCTACAATTGGCAACCTATCGTATGTTCTGATTTTAGATGTTGATCAATGAGGATATTGAGTCATTAATGACTAATTGAGCATCTATATTTTATACTGAGGCTATTCAAACTGAATGTGAGGAATGTCACATTGAAGGGAAGATTTTCTAGATAAATTCACGCCACATAGCAGTGGGCGTAAAAATTCTAGTGCTTGTCTAGTCTGCGATATTGAACGGCTTCCGCAATATGCTGATTGTTGATTTTCTCGACACCTGATAAATCCGCAATGGTTCGTGCAACTTTCAGAATACGATGATATGCACGGGCGGACAGGTTTAGACGATTGATTGCCTGTTTCAATAGGGTTTCGCTGGTGGTGTCCAGCGCGCAATGTTGGTCGATTTCTTTGACACTCAAGCGGCTGTTGGTTTTTCCTTGCCGCTCAAGTTGGCGTTGGTGTGATTCTGTTACGCGCGCCCGGATTATGCTACTTTTTTCGCTAGTAACTCGTTGACGCATCAATTCTTCTTGTGGTATCGCTGGCACTTCGATTTGCATATCGATTCGATCCAATAACGGACCGGAGATTCTTGCCCGGTAGCGGGCGACTTGATCGGGGGTGCAGTTGCATTTGCCGGACGGATGCCCCAGGTAGCCACAGGGGCAGAGACGCGTTGCCTTTTTGCCATTTGTGCCTGTAACGCTTAAATCATTGATTCCTAGAGTATATGATTTTGAGCCACAGACTTTGGGTGAACACATTCTTAAACGAAGGCTTTTTCTCAATATGAAGCAAATGGAAGTAGCAGAACTATTTAATGTTACTCACTTTACAGTTGGTAACTGGGAAAATGGTCATGCAGAACCAAAATTTTGCCAAACACCGATTTTAATCAAATTTCTTGGTTTTGATCCTGTTAATCACAATCACAATCACAATTCGATTGCTGAGCTTTTGTATATTAAGCGTAGAAAGTTGGGATGGAGTCAAAAAATCGCCGCCAAGAAACTAGGTGTTGATCCTTGTACTGTGGGTGATTGGGAGCGTGGTGGGACGATTATGAAGCATGATCATCGACGACTAATTGCTTCATTTCTTGGCATTGCTGAGGAAACTGTATACGAAACTATGAAAAAGCAATGGAATGAGAGGCATGGGAGATAGAATCTTAAATTTAACTCAATATATTGTGTTGATATTGCATGTAATTTTGTTTGGTGTAGTATGATTTGTAATGAAAAAGTGTGTTAGTTACATTTTGATATTACTTTTAGTATTTTTATGCGTAATTAGTCTTTTAATATATCTTTATCAAGAAAAACAAGAGAATATTCATATTCAAAATATTGACTTGAATAGTGTTGTGAAAACCGGTAATGATGAAGCTAATAATCGACAACCAACACCTATTACCAATTTGTCTGAAATAAAAAATTCAGGCATGGTTGAATTTGATTCAAAATTATATTTATCAGAAGGAATAAATCTTGATCCCAAAGAAATTCAAATTATTAATGACTTAAAGGACATAGCCTTGTGCGGAGAAACATATAGGACTAAGCAAATTATTAAAAATAATATTGATATTATTCAAAGGTTTGCAGAAATTTTAAATAAAGATAAAGAAAAGATGGATTGGTACTGTGAAAGATGGACAACTAGCGCCATGATAACCGGTGGAAAAATTAATTCAGGAGAAGAAATTAGAATTTTTCTTGCCAGAGATGTTATTGGTTACGGTAACGCATTACCGGTTGATGTTAACTTAGTTGACGGCACACAAAAAAATATAAAGATCGCACCAAATCTTAATCCAAATGGTGTTGTTCAGTACAGTTTTGATATTTCACTTGGTATTGGCTTAACGGAATTACCCAAAGACCCATTAAATGGAGTGGTCTTAGGTGCAGGAGGAGTGGTGTATGAAAATGAGCTTCTGTTTGATAGCAATGATTACAGTCGTCATACTCCCTAAAAAATAATGAAGTTTGCGCAAACGGCGAATTTTCTCCGCCGTTTGCGCACAAGAATCAAAAGAACAGTGTTACTTAGGATTCCAATCTATTTGTTTAGAATCTAGGAAGTTAGCAGGAAAAGCTGGGTAGTTAGTACCGCCAATAGTGCATGATTTTTCTGGCATCATCCCAGCTTGTGAATTAATTCCATCATAATCAGCAACACGTAATCCGAAGTGCAAATGAGGTCCTGCTATTGCGGCCGTTTTACCCAACAAAGCACCTTTCTGCACTTCACCACTGTCTCCCGTTACACTTGGTGTATCTAAATGCAAATAACTAGTAGTAAAACCACTTTCGTGTTGAATCACCACCGCATAACCCCATCCACCGGATTGATTATGCACTTGCTTCACCACTCCTCTTGAAGCTGAGTACACTTTTTGTCCGCCAGCTGCGGCATAATCAACCCCATTGTGGAGCTTACGATACTTGGGTGAATCACAAAACTCAGATTGCCAATGCGAGCCATACAAATCATTAATGCTCCTTGCAATATCCATAACCCAATTCAATTTCTGTACAAATCGTACATCATCAATTTCGAATTTAGTTGGTTCGGCAGCCCATATTATGAGACCTCCGACAGGAGTAGCTGAAGAAACACCAAATTCTGACATCTTTATAGTGAAATGGAACCAGTCGTTTTTAGTAACATCAACTAAAGCAGGGAGTCTGCTCTTATCTAATATAATAGCTTTTCCAATTGTGGCTCCATTTTTATCAGTTAGATTTACTCCAAATTGGTTTGGTTTATTTAGATCAGCAGTTTTTATACGTATTGCCACAGCTCCATAATCGCTAGTATTAAGATTAGCAACACGATGCTGAAACTGCATTCCTCCCCAAGCAGATGAAGTGGTCATTACTACCGAACTGCTGTATTCAGTAATGATTCCATTCCAATGCCAAAGTTGTATTCCTGGAGCGTAGGAAGAATCTTTCATTCCTTCATACAAAACAGAGCTAGCTGCAAAACCCACATCATCAAAGTAAGCTACAGAACCTGCTTTTCCACTAGCTACCGAAAAAAATGAAATTGTAGGATCATAGCTAAGGCCAAGATCGTTGATGGGAATACGAACCCACGACCATTTACCCTGTGGTAAATTCCACTTGTCAGCATAATCTGCCACCTTAAGATACTTACCTAATACTCCATTGGTATTTTGTGCCACCAACCACAAATCATCAGCATTGCTTTGGTTATATACTGCAAAGATTAGATGTTTGTAACCAAGAGTCTTAAAACCGCCAGTAGCCACAGGTTTAAATACACCCATAGAGCTAGTGAATTCGACCTTAGCGCTTTTTGTACCTCTGAAGGCAGTTGCCGGTGAAGTTGGTGTCATAATAGTTACTGTTGCACCCCATGGTTGCGAAGTCCAATCAGTGCCAAAATTATCACTAAAGACATCGTATGTCGGTGCCGCTAATGTTAAAGGTGAAAATATTGAAATAAATGCTACATAAAAAAACGTACGAACTTTTTTATACACGATAACCTCCTGATAAAGTTTAATTAGTGATTGCAAATTAAGTGAACACAAAACTCCTGTGAGCATTTCCCTCTCCTACTTGTTTATTCAGTACAACTTTTTATATAAAGTCCTTACCGAAATTTTTTTGAATTGGAAACCTTGTTTTTATAAGTTAGTTGCCGTAATTAAATACAAGGTATATCAAGTAATAGTGAAGTCGGATATTTGGGTTCGGGTCCCTAAATGACTAATTAACAGTACGTTAGGTTAGTGTATTGACTTATCTAATGAAGTTGCTATATTAGATAGGTTCAACTAACGAAATGTGAGTCACTTTAAACGGGGTTTCCAACTTTGTTTTAGTTCTCCTTTTTGTTTTGCTGGTTAGAACGCATGAGTCCAGCTGTAACTGGCTCGCCAATCAAGACCATCTAAATGCATATTTGGATGGTCTTTTCTTTTTTGTTTAAAAAATACATCTCTTGTGGTTCTTTATAAATTAGCTTACAGGCAGTTTATATCTATTTGCATACGTCAATCAAGTCATTTTAATACTCATTGCATATTATTTTAATGAACCAGATAAATAATTGAACTAGGTTTGTATTAATAGTACAATACGAATAACTTAATAATTTCGAGCTACTTTATCAGTATCAAATTATGGTCAAGCCTACACGTATACCATTAAAGGATTTTGGATCTTATCTTAGGAGAAGACGTGAGCAGATTGGATTGGCGCAATTAAAAGCAGCAGAAGCTATTTCTAATCAAATCACATCTAATTCTAAAGGTAATACAAAGAATTCCGTTTCTCAAAGTCTATTGGCACAAATGGAAGCTGGGATAGCACGAAATCCTGACAATATAATTCTTAAGGCGCTTGCTGCTGTGTATGGCATATCTTATGCTGCTGTGATTTGTGAATTAGTAAAGGATAAATATCAGCTTGATCCGATTCGCGCAGATCGGTTAAAGGATAATATCTGCTCCATAGATGAGTTGGCTGAATGGGAAAAGCGCATTAAGCCCAGCACTCTTTGGATAGTAGCCCCAAACTTTATTGATGATACTGATTCCCATTTTGCAAGCACGGTACTGGAGCTTCTTAGAGATAACAAGACTCACATTACTTACTTTATTAATGAAATAGATTCACTAGAGGATGGTCGCTTCACAATCTTTAAAACGAGTGTAGCGGAGCAATTAAAAAAAGAAAAAGGGGATGTTAGTTTTAACCCAAAAATAGACTCCTATCCATTAAAAAGAGAGGATACTGCATGGCTTTCGACAAGTTTTGTGATTGCTAACCCTGAACAGGCGCTGATTTTTGCGCCACAGAAAGAAGAAAAAGGTGCATCAGGTTATTACGTACTTCCAGGTGAATCGGGCCAACCAGCGTATGGTCTAGCAATAAATGACGGAGAACTTAGACGTTTGTCTAGTAATTTAATGCGAGTAATCAACAATAATAAGAATTTGAGAGCACTTTAAGTGAAAGATTATAAATATTTAATATTCATTTCTGGGTTGTTTGCAGCAACATTATTAATATCAAACACCTTGGATACAAAGATATTCACAATCGGTAATTTGGCTTTACCAGCAGGAATTATTTTATTTCCTTTAGCCTATGTGTTCGGTGATGTATTAACTGAAGTTTACGGATATACCATCGCTCGCCGAGTAATATGGACTGGCTTTGCGGGTTTAATTTTGATGCTTATCTCTTATGAAATAGCTCGAGCAATACCTCCTGCTAATTTCTGGGAACATCAAGAAGCCTTTGACACAATATTTAGTCACATACCTAGAATTGCCGTTGCTTCTGTGACTGCATATTTTTGTGGCGAATTCATTAATTCATATATTGTTGCAAAAATGAAAGTAAAAATGCAAGGCAAACAAACATGGTTACGTCTAGTATTATCCACAGTAGCTGGTCAGTTTGTTGATACTAGCGTTTTTGTTGCTATTGCATTCATTGGTGTATTTACAGTTCCAGATCTTATAACGCTTATTTTATCTGCTTGGGCAATTAAAGTTGCATGGGAAATAATTGCATTACCACTTACGCTTTTTGTGGTTTCATGGCTAAAGAAAACTGAAAATGTAGATTTTTACGACACCAACACTAATTTTAATCCGTTCTCAGTTAACAATAATAACCATTAATGCAAATTTTAACTGAAAACTCGCTACAAGCATTCAAGAGCAATACGAACGAAAACAAAATAATCGCAAATATACTCTGTAGCAGATTAAAGAAATATTTAGATCACAAAATTTTAGATATTGGGTCTGGCGCAGGTGATATCGCATTTTTCGCATTTCCAGAAACGGAAGCAATTTTAATTGATATATTAGAATTCCGAAATTATCAGATATCAAATCGACATAAGAGAATAAAAGCTGATTTTTTTGATGTTGCACATCAATTCAAAAATTTTAGTGGAACGATTCTCTTAAGCCACTCTATACAGTACCTGGATAATCGCTACGATGATCTAATTACAGCTATTAACCTTATAAATTCGAAAACACTCATTATTGTGACTAACATTAATACAGGATTCTTAGGTGTTTTTATTGATTGGGTACTTAAAAATTTACCGGACACAAATCCAGAAGTTTCTCTTCACGATTTTCCAGAATGTTGCAATTACTCGAAAATTGAAAGTGTAGTATTTTCAGCTCATGCTTCTGAAAATAGTTTTAAGAAACTAGCAAAATTAGCGGCGTATCTTATAGATACTTCGAATCCAGTTTATCTCGATAAAATAGAATATTTTATTCGTCATAACCTACAAAGTCCAAGTTTTGAGATTATGCAATCAATAGATATATATAAGAAGGAATAGTTAAATGCAAAATTCTGTTGCCTCGGCTGTAGCTGAAATAATAAATAATGAACAGGCCACAAAAATTCTATTGTCTTCAGAAAGTAGGATACAACAATACCTTACTGAAGTTTTTTCAGGTTATGATATTACGGCTGAAGAAGTACTCAATGATGTTTCACATGTTGAGAAATATACTGGAACAGTTGAAGTAAGAAATATTTCTTTTTACAGCTATTGCGGTCATCATTTTGCACCATTCTTCGGACAAGCAAATGTCCTATATCAACCCAAAAAAATTGTTACTGGCATTGGCAAGCTCGTTCGACTCGTAAGAGATGTACATGCAAAAAGATTGCAAATACAAGAAATTCTAACCAAAGATATCGCTTGCGATATACATCGTGTCTTAGATGCTGAATTTGTTTATGTTGAAACACGAGCAAAACATCTTTGTATGTGTGGAAGAGGCCCTAATGATGACACAGCCGAAACAGTCGTAAGCTATCTTTCTGGAAATTATGATGCCGCGTCAAAATACATTAATCATAAATAAACTAATCGTTTTCTCTTTAGTGTACTGAATCCATGGGTTCAAAGCTAAAGCGTATAATCGTGAATATTTTGTGCTTAATTAACTCTATTTCTCCTTCCCTTTCTTTAGCGACCGTGCAATAACTTCCGAGATTGCTTTCCGCCTGGATGCAGCATCTCCTGAATCAATGCTTTGTTGCACCGTGCGCACCTTGTATCCACGTACTACTTGCTCTGTTGGTGCTGGTTTTCCAAAACTATCAAGGTGTTCAACAATAGATTCTGAGGTTATGTAACGCACACGCCCTTGATCTTTTGGATCAAGGTTTTCTTCAATGAATTTAGAAAGTCCTTTTATATGTCGTTCAGTGCTTGCGATAAGTATGACCTCTGAATATCCAGCAGCAAGACACTTTTCGATTCCGCCAAGCTCCCAATCCTTTGTGGTCGTTACTGATACCTGACATGCAACCCGCAATCCATCTCGCACAAGCGACACATCGACGCGGCCAGCTCCATCGAGAATCGTTTCTTCTATTGTCGCGCGGAAACCTCTTTCTTCCGCAAGTTTCTTAACTAAATGCTGTACATACTTGTGTTGCCTTCCCCCACGACCAGGCTGTGACGATTCCTTTGGAAGTGTTTGTCGCTGTACGCGAACTGTCGAATGTACCTGAGATGGTGAGAGCGTAATATCAGGTTCGACTTGATCATTGCTAGTAAATGGCTGTTCTTTGGTTTCCTGACCCTTAAGTGGAGCATCTTTTGGTACCTTCCGTTCTGATCTAGGAGGAGTACGCTCAGGGAATGGCATATCTTCCGGTAGCATCGGAGGCTCACTGTATAGGTCGCGATTTCGATCTATAAGATATTTATATTCATTTGAAGAGATCTGTGGTCTTCCTTCCACAAATCCCAGCGGAATAGAAACTGGGAGAGCACTTGTCGTGTAGTTTTTGACGTAACAGGCGAACTCGGTATGTGTTTTTTCTTTGCGCTGACTGAGCAAAAAATCAGCATCACATCGAAATTCTGAGTCTAGAATACTCGCGTCTTTAGCGCTCACTCCTCCGGCAAACTTGATTGTTGTCGAAGCGAGGACGCTGGCACGAAGACCGGCACCGAGTTGGTCAAGATTCTGATGAGCAAATATTAATCCCACACGGTATTTTCGTGCTTGATTGAGGAGATGTGAAATATTATCGTCAAAGTAGTCCTGTGCTTCATCTATATAGACAAAGGCTGACCGTCTCGTATGGGGTGGCATAGCCGCGCGCTGTACCGAAGCCTGAGCAATGAGTGCTATAAAAAAGCGTCCAAATATCGCCGAGCCATCCTGACCCAGTAAATCTTTTGCGGTGTTAATTAATATGATCTTGCCTTGATTCAAAAGCTCAAAGATGTCGATCCTGTTTCGTGTATGGGAAAACATCCGCTCTAGAGATGAGTTTGATAATACACCCCACAGGCGAGTCAAAATCTGCTTCTTAGTTTCTCCAAATTTTTTATCAAAGAATTGGGTTACAAAAAAGCTTCGGGCTGTACCCGTGAGCTTTTCCATGTATGGACGGAAACGCTCCCCGTCCTCCATGAGTTCTCTGAGGGTGTGAATGGTCGCGTCAGGTATTTCCACAAGTAGTCTTGCGAGGTATCTAAAAATAAGTCCCTGGCGTTGTGTGAGATCAGCGCCGAGTAAAGCGCCAAAAAAGTATTCATAGAGTTCAATAGTTGCATTGAGAATTTTTTCACGGTCAACCGGTGCATATCCACTGAGCCGATCCCTATTGAAGTCGAACATGTTGAGACATACGGGATGCTCAATATCATTCGGATCAACAAGAACAAATCGCTCTGCAAATGCTGAGTCACTGAAATAATCAAGGTGAGAAATGGTTCGTATTAAATCCCCTTGACTATCAATTACCACTACAGACCGTCCGTCCTCCTGCGCCCGTACAAGATCGTGGTGAATGAGGAACTGCATCAGTTGGGTTTTGCCATGCCCAGTTCCTCCCACTATATGTGTGTGCTCAAAGCGGGCTGGGAATGGAATGGCAAATGGTAAGAGTCTGTAAAAGAATTGCTGAAACGGTGTGTCTTGCAGATACGCATCTACTAAGGCTGTCGGTTCTACGAGCCTACTCTCTGTGGGCATTACAATCTTGGGAGGACGGTTATAGTGCGCGTCACGTGAGACACCGGATGCCGCACACAAATTTCCATCTAATCTATCGCGCAAAGTTTCAAACAGATGTGCTTCAGATATATCATCATCGAAGAAGGTGCGTATCAGTCGTTGGATAACTTCAGGCAATTTCTCACAGAGGTCATAAGCTCTGGCTTTTGGAAACACCATAGAATCATCATCCGCATGACCATCTACATCGACATCAATAAATGCGGAATCAGGAAAATATTCGAGCAGTGCTCTAAAAAACCCCACGAGCTTTTCACGCCAAATGGGCAAAAGACGAGTATGTGTTTCCAAAAAACGTTCACGACGTTTGAGATCTGCTCGAAGACGGAAAGCCTCATCGATAGTGGCAGAAAATACCACTGAATCACCAGGGAGATTGCCTGTGATAGCATCTTCCCAGAGTAACGCCTCTATAGCTTCGTAGAGTGCTCCACCCAGGGGAATGCCCGGCAAAGCAGCATGTCGTTCACAGGCATCCGCAATAATATCTACAATAAACGTGGAGATTTGCTCGTTTGTGCCTAGAGGTGAATTTCTTTCTGCTTGCCTTATTCGTTGCAATAAGGCAAGCATCTCCTCACGCTCTGTTTCGCGTGGTGACTTCTTAAACCAACTCAACCAGTTTGATGACACTTAAGTTATCTCTATGATTTCCTCACCACCAAAGGTGCTGGCAGCACCCAGTACCGCACGGAAGGTCTGTGCGGCTTCCTTGATCTGTTCTTCAACCGCAAGCATCTCAACAATGTCTTTACAATCGACCTGCTTCCCTTCCTCAAGGTCTTTGACCGATATGGTGAGATTGATCATTTTGATTGCCATCCGTGACGCCATACCAATTAGTCCACTACCTGGATCAATAGTCTTCAAACGCTCATAGAGTATAGTTTCACCAAGTTTGTATTTCTTGATGTTGGTTTTTTCTTCGTTGCTGAGTTCTGCGCGGACGGCGAGTGTGAAGATTATTTTTCCTAACATTCCAGATTTTTGATCACGTCTCAGTAACAATTTCATTATTGTATCTTCCTTAAATGATTAGTTTTTGATTTGCCAATGAAATTATAGTTGGGATGGAAATGAAACGAAGTAATGAGTAGATATAAATTAACCCATTATTTTCTGTCATTTGGACAGTCAAAATCTCTAGGATGTAACGAGGTAGCACTAAATGGCCTACTTGGTGCCCCATCAATCATGAGTTTTAGGTAGATATTACGATTTGGTAGATTGATGAGGTCGGTTGAATTGAAGATCGGTTCAAATTCACGGGCAATAAGTGGAGCATCCTCTGGCCCCAAACGAAACGATATGAGTGTACCGGCATTGGCCAATACCGCATGACGTACATCCGGTTCTAGCTGATAGAGGTGCTGGTGCGCCAGAACGAGGCCAATACGGTACTTTCTCAGTTCCGAAACCATGTTGGCAATGGAGAGCGTAGTGAAACTCTGGAATTCATCGATGTATATGAAAAAATCGCTGCGTTTTGATTCTGGAATGTCGCCACGACTCATGGCCGCTAAACCAAGTGTGGTTACGAGTAGGGCGCCAAATAGCGAGGCACTATCTTCACCAAGGCGACCTTTGGCCAGATTAGCGATGAGAATTTTTCCTTCATCCATGATTGAACGAAAATGGAGATTAGTTGGAGCGGCTGTAAAAATACGATTTAGTTTAGGATCAGCCAGAAAAGCGCCGACTTTGTTCTGGATTGGAGCTATCATTTCTTGTCGGTATCGTGGATTATAGGCTTTGAATTCCTCCAGCCAGAAACTGCGTACCTGCTCATTGCTGATTTTCGGAATAACTGTAGCTCGATAGTTTTTATCAGCAATCATACGGAGAATATCGGGTAGCTTAGCGTCACCGGTTTCAATCAGGGCATAGAGTGTATTTCTGAGTATATGCTCCATGCGAACGCCCCAGGCTTCCTTCCAAAGTTTTTTGAAAGCTTCCATGAGTCCAGAAACAGCCAGGGGTATTCGTGAAGGATGCACTTTCCGTAATGGGTTATAGCCATACGGTTGCTGTATATCAGGTACATTCACATAACAAAGATCATTAATTCGCTGTTCTGGAACATTTAATACTAATCTTTCGGCTAGATCGCCATGTGGATCAATAACACAAAGACCATGACCATTTCGTATATCTTGTATAGCAAGGGTCTCCAACAAAGTGGTTTTTCCGGCTCCGGTGCGACCAATCACATAGATATGCGAAAAGCGGTCATTATTTTTGATACCAAATTGACGGTGTGGGAGGCGGGCGTTGGTTTTGGCGAAAAATGAAATAGGTTGGTTTGAATACACTCCACTAGAATAAAACGGGCAAAAAAAATGACACGATGAGATGAATTACCATCGTGGTAACTTCTATAGTCGTTGTCGTTTCGCTGAAATACGAAAAACCCTGCTTTTCGGCAGGGTTTTGTTTTTATAGCCATCCACTTTCTGCAAAACTGACAGTTAGTGAATCTCCTACCACAATATGATCAAGTACTTTTACATCAACCAATGCCAACGCCTGTTTCAGTGATTGCGTTAATACTTTATCAGCATGACTTGGTTCTGCTACTCCTGAAGGATGATTGTGCGCAAAGATGACATTTCCGGCATTAAGCGTAAGCGCTCGCTTCACAATTTCCCTTGGATATACAGAAGTATGGGTAAGTGTGCCACGAAATAGTTCTTCAGCAGCAATGAGACGATTTTGCGCATCCAGGAATAGTGTGACAAAAACTTCATATTCACACCCCATCAACATTAGCTTCAGGTATTCTGCTACTTTGGTTGGTGCAGTGAAAGCATCTCGTTGTTGTAATTCTTCATTTAATGAACGCGTTACTAGCTCTTTTGCAGCCGCCAGTTCCTTCGTGTAGTTATGATTTCCTTCCCTGGCGAAGAATAGTGAAGCCAGTGTGTTGCGATATAGCTTATCGGCTTTTCTTTTCCCCACCAGCATAGCAAGTAGCTCAGCGTTTGAGCGTGAATGAATTGACATATCGGACTCCTTTTTATAATTAAAAGAACAACCCGATATAAATAATTCACCATAACTGGAGAAAGGGCATGGTGTGGGAATTTGCCGCCAACAATTGTAATTTACATAGGGATATGCCTATGTTATCAAGTATAGAACCTTAGTACTTTTGACTTATTTTATTGGAGGTATAAGCTGAGGGGGCTGTGAAGAAATTCTACAAGATTGGGTGTCATTAGATAGATGCAAAGCTTTGCGAGTTAAAGTCATTATCTTGGAGTTATAGACTATAGGTGGATAGTATAAAAAATGCGCGGTAGCTTTAAATTATGCGTAAATAAGGAAGAATGCTTTAAATGAAAATATTTAAAATAAAAGTTAAAAACTACAGACTTCTAAAAGACTTTTCTATTGATCTAGAGAAAGATCTTTCACTTGTTATTGGTAAGAACAATACAGGAAAGACATCTATATTAACTGTCATGGACAAGTTCTTGAATCAATCAGAAAAATCCAGATTTTCCCTTGATGATTTTAATATTGATTTCAAGAAAGACTTACAAACACTTGTTAAAGACACAGACAACTTAACTGAAAATGATTTTAATGCGTTAAATGGATTAGGTATTAAGTTAAAACTATTTATCGAATACGGAACCAGCGACAACTTATCCAATATTAGTAAAGTAATAATGGATTTAGACCCTTCTAATAATGTTGTAGTTTTGGGTTTTGAATACATATTGAATTTCAATGACTACCTAATGTTCAAAAAGGATTACAGGGAATTTCATGCTACCGAGTTAGCAAAAAAAGAAACTAATGTTGAATATGAGCCTAGAGTTCTCAATGATTTCCTAAAATCAAATCATTACACTTATTTTAAGCTCAATAGAAAGTCTATCGAATTTGATAAAGAAACTAATTCTGAAAATGAGAAGAACTATATTGATTTACTTAAAGAAAAGATAAATCTTAAGGACATTATAAATTTTAAATATATCAGTGCTAAAAGAGAGGTTGCAAACAGCACCTCCGATAAGACACTTTCTACGCAGACTTCTAAGATCTACGAAAAAACTGAAATATCAGATAGCCAAAGTGATGCTATTAATGCCTTCAAAGATAAGCTGAGTCAAGCTGACACAAGCTTAAGTGATGTTTATAAAACTTTATTCAGCAGCGCAATTGAAAAAGTAAAAAAATTTGGAGGGATCAAAGCCAACGATTCGGAAATTGAAATTATCTCGACTCTTCAGCATCAAAAGTTGTTAGAAGGAAATACTACCGTTATTTATAGACATGACGAAGTTAATCAACTTCCTGAACACTACAACGGATTGGGTTACATGAACCTAATAAGTATGATATTTGAAATTGAGATTCTCTTGCAGGAATTTAAGAAGGAAAAGGAAACAATGCCTGCGGATATTAATCTACTTTTCATTGAAGAACCTGAAGCACATACACATCCTCAAATGCAATATGTTTTTATCAAAAACATTAAAGAGCTACTAAAACAAGGAATTAAAAGAACGGATGAAAAAAATCGAGATTTGCAATATATCATCAGTACTCATTCTTCTTACATAGTAGCTGATAGTAACTTTGATGATATTAAATATCTAAAACAGGAGAACAACACTGTTACAGCAAAAAACCTTAAAGATCTAAAAGCGGAATATGGGAAAGAGACTACTCAGTACCAGTTCTTGAAGCAGTACCTGACGATTAGTAGAGCTGAGATATTTTTCGCTGAAAAAGCAGTATTGATTGAAGGTGATACAGAACGAATCTTGATTCCGACAATTATGAAGAAAATTGATCTGGAGGAAGCTAAAAAGCACAAAACTGAAAATACAGTAGATACAAATCTTCCTTTATTGTCACAGAATATTTCTATTATAGAAGTTGGAGCTTATTCTCAAATATTTGAAAAGTTCATTGATTTCCTTGGAATTAAATCTCTAATTATTACAGATTTAGATACAGTTGACTCAAACGGTAAAGCTTGCGAGGTTGAATTCGGCATCGGTTATTCAAATTATGCTCTCAGTTTCTTTTTTAATTCGCCTGAACTTACAAACTTAAAAAAATATTCGATCATAGATAAACAGTTTAACAAGAATAATGGTGCCTGGATTAAACAAGAGAATGGCGGCGTTTGTATCGTCTACCAAACCAATGAGAATGGCTATCATGCTCGAAGTTTCGAGGATGCCTTCATACATCTAAACAAAAATTTTATTGCAGCCAATAAGAAAAATTTTATGGGCCTTAAAAACAAGGATAAATTCGACGATAACACCATAAACGCATATTTCTTAGCCGAAGACTGCATTATTAAGAAAACGCATTTTGCACTGGATATCTTGTTCCACAGTAATGAAAACCTCGATAACTGGCAGATACCTTCATATATAAGAGAAGGATTAATATGGCTGAAACAAGATTAATTCTAGAACCCGAGGTGCAAAAGATATTCGAATGCATCGACAACACACAAAATTTTCTTCTTAGTGGTGGTGCAGGAAGTGGAAAAACATATTCGTTGGTTCAAGTTATAAAGCAAGTAATTGCTGAGCACCCCACATCTAAAATCGCATGTATGACTTTTACCAATGCAGCGGTCAGACAGATCGAAGAGAGAATCGGACACCCAAATCTTAATGTGTCTACAATTCATGATTTTTTATGGGATAACATTAAACATTTTCAGAAAGAACTAAAGATATGTTTAATTGACCTAATTAATGATGATCAAGTAAAGAAAATATCAGTCAATGTAGCTCTTCCTGTTCCTGCGGATTTCTTTAACAGCTGTGAGGATGGAATTCAATACAAGGAATATTTGAAGCTGAGTAAAGGCATAATTTCACACGACGAACTACTTATTGTGGCGAATCGCCTCTTCGAAAACTATCCCAAACTGTGCGATATAGTAAAAGACAAATTTAGGTTCATTTTTATTGATGAATATCAGGATACTGACGAATATGTTGTATCCATTTTCTTAAATCATTTTAAGCAAAGTGAGAGGATAAATATCGTTGGCTTTTTCGGCGATGCCATGCAATCAATTTATGACCAGAGTATTGGGAATCTGGATGCTTACACAGGCGAGGCAGTAGGTGGAGTTAAAGAAATTAAAAAGGAACAAAATAGAAGAAATCCAAAAAAAATAATCAACCTTGCAAACCGACTACGTACTGATGGCATTATTCAAACCCCCTCGGATGACAAAAGTGCACCAAACATGACGCCTGATGGTGATGTCAAAGAAGGTAACATAACTTTTTTCCACTCCATCAATCCGGATTTAGACCAAGTTAGGAGTTTTCTTTCTTCAAATTTCCAATGGGATTTTTTAGAATCCATAGAGACAAAGGAATTGAATTTAACGCACAACCTAATAGCAGACAAGGCTGGATTTAGGACCTTGATGGACATTTACGACAAAGATCCAATTATTGGATTGAAGAATGATATCTTAAAAAAAATTAAAGAAAAGATTAAGAATAATAAACCAGAAATAACTATTGAAGAGGGTGACACATTTAATATAGTAGTTAATAAATTTGAACTAAAAAATCGAGAAAAGCAACTCAAAAAAGATGTGCTACTACAAGATACAACTAATCTGCGATTGTATAATTTACTCAAAGACAAACTTTTTTCTGAAGTTAGAAATATATATTTTGATAAAGATCAATTGATAGATGATAAGAAACAGGACAAGGAGGATTACAACAAAAAAAGCTCCAAAAGAGATGGCCTAATAAGACATCTTTTTAAGATTCAAAATACTATATTCCTTTACCAAAACAAACAATACAACGAGTTCCTTCGTATAACCGACTTCCCTATTTCTAGTATTAGAGATAAGAGAGAGCTGCAAAAAAATATTCAGGAATTGGTTGATTCTGGCGATAAAAATATTGAGGAAATTGTAGCCCTTGCTGATAAAAATAGAATTTGCTTGATGGATGATAATTTCAATCGTTTTAAAGCTGAGAATGAGTATTTATACGATCGTGTAAAGAAAATACGATTCACTGAATTTCAGAAGTTGTACGATTACCTAGAAGGTAAAACTCCATTCTCTACTCAGCACAAGACCAAAGGAGCTGAATTTAATAATGTATTCGTTATTTTAGATAATGGGAGATGGAACGACTACAATTTTGAAAATCTTTTTCTTGGATCTGGTCTCCAAACTGTTTTAGAAAGAACGCAAAAAATATTCTATGTGTGTTGCACGCGATCAAAAGAAAATCTTGCTGTATTTTTTCACAACCCTTCAACCCAAGTTATTGATAAAGCGAGAGAGTGGTTCGGTGCTGAAAATGTAATTTCTTTACCATAGATGTAGTAATTATTCCCTTGTCTTACGGTTATAATTGAAAGTTAACTTTTTTACTCACAGCATACGTATTCTTTGAGAATATGGCCAGGAATCTATGCGCACGATCTACGCAGCTCGTTTATTCAAATCGTCACTTGGCGGCTCTTTGTCGTGGATTAGCTTAAACAAATTCTTTGACGTTTTACTGGTTTTTGGCTTCAGGAAGAAAGTTTGCCAAAATGAGTATATTTTGATTAACCTTAAGGAGAATCGAACTTTTTTTGGATGCTTGCAAAACATAAGGAGTATATTATACTACTCAGTAGTAATATTTATTTCGAGGAATAAGATAAATGGCTATGGTAAAAAAAAGTATTTCGGTAACAACTCAGCAAGACAGCTGGATTAAAGCACAGATTCAGTCTGGGTATTTTGGTAATGAAAGTGAAGTTATTCGCGAGCTGATTCGCGGACGACAGATTGAAGAACAAGAAACCCCGGCTGAGATTGAAGCGATTCGTAAAGCTTTAATCGAGGGTGAAAAAAGTGGCTTTAGTGACAGTAGTGTTGATGAAATTTGGAAAGAAGCTAGACAACTTCACAAAATGAAACATGCCTAGTTATCGGCTTTCGGAAGCAGCGAAAGAAGATTTAATCAGTATTGCGCAGTATGGTGATGAAAATTTTGGAGTTGTTCAGTCCGACAATTATCGCGATCAACTCAAGCGTAGATTTCTAGTTATTGCCGAGCGACCATTATTCTTTCCGGCAGTTGATCATATTAGAGCTGGGTATAGACGCAGTGTCTGTGGCGCCCATTCGATTTATTACCGAGTTGAGGGTGATAGTGTGGAAATTATTCGTATTATTGGTAGGCAAGATATAGATAAAGCATTTTAAGTACTTTTGAGATAAGCTTCACTTCCCCTTTGTTCTAAATCCAATTTTGAGAATACAGTCAGAGATCACTAGCAGCTTTTTTGTGAGAAGTATTACCAGGTGACTCTTTGTCTTGAATCAATTCAAACAAATTCTTTGAGGTTTTACTGGGTTTTGTATGAAAAGTTCGAGATGTGGCTCGATACGGTTCACAAATTTACCACACCTCGAACTTTCCTTACCTTGACACAAAATCGCCCTTTTAATAAGGGCGATTTTGTGTTTTTGGTCAGTGAAGAAAATTTGCCAAGATGAGTATATTTTGGTTAAACCTCGAAGAGACTCGAACTAATTTTTTCTTATTTAGTTATATGGCTAAAAATAACGATTTAATTAGTTCGAAGAAATTTTTGCAGTTTAGTTTATATATGTTTAATTAGCTGGAATTATTACACTAAATTCAAGTGTCCCACTCTCTGGACGTTCATGTTCAGGAAGTTTATCAATTAACAGCTTCAAAGGCATTTGCCCCGCTGTTCCACTGAATATACACGTTCCAGTAGGAAGTGTAGGAATTGAGGCTTCGGATAATTGATCTATGTAAGATACTGCACTTGCTATCGTAGATAGATCTTTCTGGTTTATTAGACGGTGTATAAAATAATTATGCGCTTGCGATGTGATGGTTGGTGATATGTCATTCGGTCTCTGACTGGCAATCGTAACAAACACACCAAATTTTCGACCTTCTTTAATAATTTCTTCAAAGGTCTCCAGTCTATAATCCTTCCAACCTTCAGCCTCTCGAGCAGAAGCTGTTGAAAGAATATTATGTGCCTCGTCAATAATAATCGATAAGGACGTATCGCTTGGTCGATCCTTTTGTTCCTGGTACGCTTTCTTTGAAATCAAAAGAGGAATTGTCTTCTTCATTTCAAGATTCACGTCATTTAGATTGATAACCACGAAATTCTCTTCCCAGATCGATTGATTTCCTTCTGTATCCAAGACCTTCTCAATATCTCGTCGTTTGCTTTTTAACTTGTTAATTACAGGAGAAATATGTTCATTTTGTGCACGATTTGCCAAGACATCACTAATAAGTTGCAGGTACATAAATGAAACCAAGTTAGTTAGTAGATTGTTACTAAATTCAAACAATGCCACATGCCTATAAACAAATGTTTCAGGAATCCTGTCAGAATTACTTTTTAGGAAGGTTCCAGTACTCTTAATCTTATATTCTTGCATTGAATTATGCCATTCAAGATCATTAGCCAATTCAGCTAGTTGGCCGTTTGCATCAACGTCAGGAAGAATTTCACGTAAATAATCAAATAAAAGATCGACTCTAACCTTATCAGACATCTGAAGTATTTGTGCTATTCTCTGCCGGAGAATATTTCTGAAGTGCTCTGTATTTTCATCTTCTGTCTTATTAGAAACATGCCTGAAGAGCGAAACGGCTCTTTTTAGAAATGGTTTCTGTGTCTTTTCTGTAGCATCCGCCAGAATTGATAGAAGTTCTGGCTCCAACAGGCTATCTTGCGATATAGGAAGCCGGTCAGCGCCTGAACCTCTTGTCGAGAGGTTGTAAACACGCTTTCTGGCAGTTATACAGTTATCACCTGAATACTCGCCATTAAAATCAAATAACAAGAATTTACACTTTTCTCGGAAGATGGCATCATTTCTTGATGAGAGGGCGTGCACGAATGACTTGAATATTGCAGCAAGTGTATTTGATTTTCCGCTCCCAGTATTTCCAAAAATAGCTATGTGACTATTAAATAATCCGTCAACAGGAAATTCGATACGGTAGTCCTCATAGTCAGTGCAGGCAAATGAAACACCTATACTATTATCTGAAACAAGTTTATGAATCTGATGAATTCTTTGGGGTGTAACCAGAAATGCTTCATTCCCTAAAAGAGGAAGTTCTCGTGTGCCACCAAAGAAAATTCCATTTTTGTCGATGAAACCAACCAAAGCAACAGTTAGGGTTCTTTTATTTTTATCGAAATTAGAAAATTGAGCCTGATTATTTTTTAGGTTTTCTTCAATTCGCTCACCTTCTACTTTTCCGATTAGTGTTAGGAAACCTTTCTTAATTTCAATATAGTTATTTACCGATACATTTCGAATAAAATTTCCATCATAAAAAAGATCAGAAAGATTTTTATTCTTGTCTACTGCGACAAAGATCTTTCTCCCCGAAACTTCAATAACTTCACCAACGCGTAAGACAGCGTCCTTTTGTTGCGCACTAATTTTCATGATGGATTTTAGGTATAACTTCAGCAAATAGCTTGTTCAAAACACTAAAATCAATCTTTTCATTATTACTTGGATGCACAATGAGCACATTATTATAGCGATCGAATTTTTGCTTATATCCTGCAATTGATGTTTCTTCATGAGCAAAAATAATCAAAAGTAATGTAGGATTTTTAAGCGCACGGCGTGTAATTTCCAGAATATGTTCATCTTCAAAAGAAAATCCGAATGAGATTAGAGCAGTGTTTTCAATTTCGAGTGTATTTGCCAGAATGCGCAAAAGATCATAGTAGACGCGCTCCATGATGGTCTGATTAAACTTCTGTTTTGTTGGAAGTATGAGTGCAAACTTGTTCTCAAACTCCTCGATAAGTTTGACAGAATTTGTATCATTTAAGTCAGGCACATCAGCTGACCCAGATCTAAAAAACAACTCACCATTGGACTGGGCCCATGTTAACGAGCCATGGAGCTTCACTAGATTTATACCAGGTATCGAGAAGCTATAGTTGAAGAGATTTCCTGTCTTTTGGAGAAAGTCAAAGAAGTGCTCAGGTTGAAATCGAAATCCGTTTGTGAGTGACGGGGTTCTGTTAAATCCATCATTTAGACGAATACTAACCAGATCCTGTGCAGCATGCTCAATAAGCACGTCATAATTAGTTGTGAAAATCGTTATTTGCTTGGAAAGGAGCGCTGTTTTGCGCTCTTCTAATATCCCTCCAAGTATCTCTAGAAATTCCCGATAGTTATTTGTACTCTCAAGTTCTGAATCAGCTAACTTGCCAGAAAGTATTTTATTAGTAACTTTTTGTATCTCGGTCAGGAATCCAAGTTTTTTCTCGGTAAATTCCTTTGGATTCGCATCGAGGAGCTCATTAAGTTCTTTCTCAATACTTCCCGCAATCGGAATTGCTGGATACGAAGCTCCTGAACCCAATAGAAAACTTATGTGTCCAGATTGAAGGGTTTTTACTAAGGTGTTATCACACAGTGTTTTGTCTTTAGATAAGGGTAGCAATCTTGCCATGGTAAAATTTTATTTTTAGATTCAAGTATTATGTATGCATCACAGGGTAGAGTTCTAGCAATGACACGCTAAAAATCAAAAGTAAAGCGAACCGTAATTGTGGTAAGTGTGAAAGTTTTCTTCTATTATTTTTTTAAGCTGATCTTTAATCAGAATGGGTTGCAATTGCACCTGCTCAACATTTTCATCCCAAGCAAACTTCCCTTCCTTTTCCGAATATGCTTTCCTTGAGAACATGAAAGCAGAAAAACCAGAAATCGCTAAAATTGTTCGTTATTGGATGCCTAATGACAGTGAAGAAGAACTAAAGGAAGCCACCGTTAATTTTCGAGAGTATTTAGGAGTTATCTATCGCATTTTCTTACAATTAGAACGTGAAGGTAGGTTGAATGAAATTCGATCGGGATGTGACTGTGGTTGTGATGAATGTATCAAGAAAGGATATGTACATCCTGCTAAGCGGCTTTCGCTTGTGATGCGTCATCTGCTGGTTCCTTGTCATGTATTAACTCAAACAAATTCTTTGATGATTTACTAGGTTTTTTATCAAAAGTTCGAGATGTGGCCCGATACGGTTCACATAAGGAGAAATGCTATTTTTGGCAACATCTCCACCCACATACTATTAAAACAAGCCATATTTTGGTTACCGGCAGTGCCAATTTTCACTCAAAATCTTGCACCTTAAAGAGACTCGAACTGATCATACGGCTCTAATTCAGGCTTAAATGATTCAGTTAGGGTAAAGGGAGTAGCATTTTTCTGTATTAGGTCAGGAATACGGTCTTCTCGAACTGATATTCCCATACAATTATGGCAACGGTAGTATGTCTTCCCTTTCTGGATTTCACCAACTAAATGATAGTGACAAGTATTGCA
>CXWL01010063.1_pt1 | contig 23771 bp, 18 predicted proteins | sample 590931 | NCBI WGS metagenome assembly CXWL01 (sample SAMEA3498368, study PRJEB10139) | groundwater metagenome | biome: water well; material: biofilm material | place: Germany | collected 2015-04-27
GAAAGTGAATCGGGCCAGGATCGCCCTGGATAAGACAAGAACAGCATGAATCACTACACTAGACATGCTCCGGCGCGCCGTGCTGAGAACACCTTAGAGGCGTAATGAACGGGCGCAGACGTAGCTGAGCGTCTCGGGTTCAGAACTCACGGTCGTTGGAACGTGACACGTCGTAACTGACGAGTACCACAGGTCTCACGTCACTCATCGCCGTTTCTTTCCACGGCTCACCTTTCATTACAGTACGCGCAACCCCCAGCAAGCACACGGCCCTGGTCTCAGTTGAAACCAGGGCCGTGGATCGACCTAGAACCAAATGGGGGGGGGGTTACTTCCGTCGACGCCAGGCTAGGATACCTGCCATACCGCTAGCCAACAACACGCCGGTCGCCGGTTCAGGCACTTGTCCACCTGGCGGTGGTGGAGGCACAAAGCCTTTCACCACTATCAACCGATTGCCACCACCAAAGGTGGAGAAGAGAAAATCTCCGGTTATTGGATCGATTGCGGCACCTTCAGCTCCACTTAATCCGGTGATGAAGTCTCTTCTGGTCCCAAGGATCGGATCGCCATTGGAATTGATTTCATACGCGCCTACTGCACCCGATGAATATTCTGACACGAGGACGCTTGGGGTTCCAAATAGAGGCGACCCAGTCGGAACATAAAAAATCCCTTCGGGACCTCCTCCAATCGTCACCTCATGAGTCGCAGAGGTGACATCAAAGGTTCCTAATCCATCCGGAGCGATATTCAGGGTATACCATTGCCCGCCACTCCAAGAGACGAGCTTCAATTTTCCAGCACCTGGGAATCCAGAGGGAACAAACGCCAATCCTCCTGGCGATGGGGTCACTCCTAAAGGACCTAAATCAACAATCTTATCGGTGATCGTACTGCCTGGCTTGGTCTCGCCCAACCCATTCACCGGCCAACGGGCAAGAAAAAGTACATCTCCTGGCCCATACACCACACCGCCGTCGTTATTCGCCGCGTCAGCAAAAACCGAAGCCGTACTCGAAAATCCGTTTATATGGTTACTGCCATCACGGGTCACTCCAATCGAATAGAGTTGTCCACTTGCTGTGTTGGCTTCACCGCCGATCAATAGGGTATTCGAATCACCTGATTTAAGCGTCAACCCTCCATAATTGGCAGGAACTCCAGGGGCGGATCCAAGGTCCACTGCGGTATACGTTCCTGCATAGAATGGGTCGACGGTAAGGGCGAGTGCCTGGTTAAAGAGACCAAGCCCTATCGAAAGGAAAAGGAACAGGAATGTTTTGAATGCTCGTTTCATTAAAATCTCCTTCCTAAAAAAAACCCCATCAGCCTTCATAAACTCACACGTACCTCATGCAACTGCAATGCCCAGTAAAAATTTTATACAATAATGTTGAATTGACAGGAGAATTTCATAACTGCGAAAAATGACGTCGAACAACCATCATCTGACTGTCAAGTTTCTCGACAGGGTCAAAATTCTACACAAATTCATAAGACGTTGAAATATAAGCGCTGTCGTGATTTTATCGTCTTTATGATCGAAAAATGGATAGAAAAAGTGTCAAGATTTGCTGACAGTCTCGTAACTACTGAAGAAGCTGTTGAATTTCGCATCTTCCCTATCAAATAAACGTAGGAGATGGACGGAGCCTAAAGCCTTCGGCTATGCTTCCGGCTCGTTCATTCTCGCTCACCAAGGAGTACAGACCGCAATGGCGACCAACGATAAGCAAATCATCTTTTCCCTCATCGGTGTCGGGAGGGTGTACCCACCGAAGAAGCAGGTGCTCAAAGACATCTATCTGTCGTTTTACTACGGCGCCAAAATCGGCGTGTTGGGCACGAACGGCTCGGGCAAAAGCTCGCTCCTGCGCATCATCGCGGGTCTGGATAAGGACTACCTGGGGGAAATCACCAGATCCAAAGGCTACACGGTCGGGTTGCTCGAACAGGAACCACAGATCGATCAGAACAAGACCGTCAAGGAAGTAGTGGAAGAAGGCCGCCATGAAGTCGTGGCCCTCCTGAAAGAATATGAGACGGTCAGCAACAAGCTGGGCGAGACGCTGTCGTCCGATGAAATGGACAAGCTGCTGGAGAAGCAAAGCCAGTTGCAGGAAAAAATCGAAGCGGCCAACGGCTGGGAACTGGAGAACGAATTAGAATTGGCCATGGACGCCCTGCGCTGTCCCCCATCGGATGCCAAGATCGACGTCCTCTCCGGCGGTGAGCGACGGCGCGTGGCGCTCTGCCGTTTGCTGATCCAGGAACCGGATATCCTTCTGCTGGACGAGCCGACCAACCACTTAGATGCCGAATCGGTCCAGTGGCTGGAGCAGCATTTGCAACAATACAAGGGCACCGTGATCGCCGTGACCCACGACCGCTATTTCCTCGACAACGTGGCCGGCTGGATTTTGGAGCTGGATCGCGGGCAGGGCATCCCCTTCCAGGGCAACTACTCGTCCTGGCTCAAGGAAAAACAAGTACGCCTGGCAAAAGAAGAGCGAGCGGAGTCCAAGCGCCAAAAGTCGTTGGAACATGAATTGGAATGGATTCAAATGTCGCCCAAGGGCCGCCACGCCAAGGGCAAAGCTCGTATCAACCGCTATGAAGAATTGGTCAACCAACAGCAGGATCAGCAGGCGGCCGAGCTGGAAATTTATATCCCCGCCGGGCCGCGCCTGGGCGGCATCGTGGTGGAGGCCCAGGGTATCGGCAAGGCCTTCGGCGACAAGGTGTTGTATGACAACCTGAGTTTCAACCTGCCGAAAGGCGGCATCGTCGGCGTGATCGGGCCAAACGGGGCGGGCAAGACAACGCTGTTTCGCATGATCGTCGGCAAAGAGAAGCCGGATTCCGGCACCATCAAAGTCGGCGAAACCGTCAAGCTCGGCTATGTCGATCAAGACCGCACACTGGACGCAAACAAAACCGTGTGGGAAGTGATTTCAGACGAGAAAGACACTATTCAGTTAGGCAAGTCAGAAATCAACTCTCGCGCCTACTGCGGGCGCTTCAACTTCGGTGGCTCCGACCAACAAAAGAAAGTGAAGGACCTGTCCGGCGGCGAACGCAACCGCGTGCACTTAGCGCGCATGTTAAAGGAAGGCGCGAACCTCCTTCTGCTGGACGAGCCGACCAACGACCTGGACATCAACACCCTTCGCGCGTTGGAAGAAGGCTTGGAATCCTTCGGCGGCTGTGCGGTGGTGAGCAGCCACGATCGCTGGTTTTTGGACCGCATCGCGACCCACATCTTGGCATTCGAAGGCAACAGCCAAGTCATCTGGTACGAGGGCAATTACTCTGAGTACGAAGCGGATCGGAAACGACGCCTGGGTAAAGACGCCGAGCAACCTCACCGGATTCGCTATCGCAAGCTGACTAAGAACTAAGCGTTCGCTGCTTCGGTCATACCAGTCTCACAGCCAAAACGACGACGCGGGCGAGGGGAAACGCCCCCTCGCCCGCGTGTCTGACTCCGAATCGATCGTTTAGCGGTTTCTAGCTCGCACGCCGACGGGCCCAGAGGCCAAGCCCGATCACGCCCGATCCGAGCAACAACAAGGAGGCTGGTTCTGGCACCGCGTTGTGGCCGCCATTAATCTGCAACGTTTGAGATACCTGCCATCCGGTCTGATTCAAACTCGCCTGCCCGGAAGCTCCCGTACTAAAGTTCACCCGAAAGAGCCCATTGGCGAGCGATGTGCCCACGTTGTCAATTATCCCTCCAGTTACATCCAGTGGGACAAGCGTCTGGATTAAATCAATATCAAGGCCGCTTCCCAAAAACGAGCCGCTAGGCGCAACAGCCAGTGGGCCGAAGGTCACAGTCTGAAACCACCGAGGGTCGGACAGAAAATCACTCGCGACTCCGCCGCCTGTGCTGGAATCCCATGTGGCAATCCCGTCAGCCGCGGTCCCAAAGCTATAGACGGCGCCGATAATATTTTCGCCGGCCGTCGAGGTGTTCAACACCGAAAAACTCTGGAGAAAAGATGCCCCGTTTAAGACTACGGTAGCACTCGGCGCCGCAGAGGCCAGGCCACCCCAGAGCATCATCCCGCCCGCTAGAAACCCAGACAACAACTTGTTCATCGCAATCCTCCTATTGAGTTTAGATTAAGGAATCAGCACGTTCGCCAACAGTCTCTTTCGTGAGGCACACAACTCGGAATCGATCGGCCATCAGTTCCTAACGCACACGACGACGGGCCCAGACGCCCAGCCCAATCACGCCCGATCCAAGCAACAACAAGGAAGCCGGTTCAGGCACATTGTGGCCAGTGCCACCAGGGTTGCCACCCACGGAAAAATTGTCCAAGGCAAAGGTGAAACTCTGCCCATTGCCGACAATTCTGAGAGACGTGATATCAGCTGCGCTGCTCTGGAACCCAAAGAAGGAGGCTCCCGATACAGGGTGATTTTGAACCACTGAAGGGTCAGAGGAAAAGTTCATGGTGATCGCGAACGAATTCCCCATCAGGGTGTTCGTGTCAAACCCAAAGGCAGGAATGGGATTGGTAAAGGTGACGGTCAGCGGAGAAAAGTTGCCAAGCCCCCCATCGAGGAACCCACCTTGGAATCCGCCACCACCGTCAATGTTGAAGAAGTTTCCGGTCCCAATCGGAGCGGAATAGCGCACACCTGGCTGCACTCGGCCAGGGAGAATGGGACCGCCACTGCTTGTCACAAGATTCGTCGTGGCATCGAGCACTCCCGTGCTGATCGGAAAGGCAAAGCTGGGTCCGAAATCGTCCGTCGTCGTGGCACCCACCGCCAGATCGAACGCTACACGATTGTTGTAGGTGGTAATGGTCCCGGCTTGCGCCCCTGTCGCGACCAGCACAGCACCAAGGACAATCGCACTCGATAATAGGTGTTTCATCATGAATTCCTTCCTTCTTTGATGATTGATGAACTGGTAACCCAGATTGGTTACTCTCTTTGGTTTAAGCAACTATTGGGCCATCTTGCTAACTGCTTGATAAGCTTGATGGAGATTCTTTCAGCTTCTGTGAGGATTATCCAAGTGTCAAGTGGCGACGACAGTCCTCCTCCCGCATCGTTTCTTACGATACCACATATAGATAGAATTAAATTTATTACCCACTACATATAGTTATGTGTCGGGAATTCTTTACAGTACCATTTTGCCCCACTAGTCCAAAAGGCACCAAACTATCCGCCGTGCGACTGACGACCGCATCTCGACCCATCTCCTAGCCTTCAGGAGCAGGGAATTGAGTGAGAGGCGACTCGCCTCCAGGGACGCCGACTTTCAAGTTGAGAATGCCACAGGGAAAAGCCGATGATCGCTCCTATGGTCGGCGGCGGGCTCGCCACGCATGACCACCTCGAAGAATAAGGAGCCGTCTATGAACGTCCTCTCGATCCTCTTCCCAGGCGCCGGTGGGTGCCGAGAACTTCGCGGGTTGCGGACACACTCGATGCTGGCTCAACCAGCTGTCGTCGCCGTTCGTGAAGCGTCTCTCGTGAAGCGTGAAGCGTCAGAATCCGGAACAAGAGACGTTTCACGCTTCACGCTCGACGCTTCACATTTCACGCTTCACGCTTCACGGATGTCGAACACGCCGCTAGCGGCATTTTTCAGCATCCTGCTAGGCGTCTGCCTGAATCTTGGCGGATGCGAGATGGCGTTGAATGCCATGAACCGCCAACTCGCGGAGGATGTGGGGGAACTGCTGGCGCGACATGGGGCAAAGATCGACCGTCCCGCGTGCCATATGATCGGAGCCACCCGAGCGGGTGCCTGCACGATGACGCTGACACCGGAACAGGTCGAGCACGTGATCGCCGGGCTCACCCTTGAGGCGTCGGGAGAGGACCGGCCAACGCCCTCGACGGCCTGCGCCTCCATTCTTGCCTCCACCCCGCGAGATCAGATCCGCGCGTTCATGACGACCGGCGACCGCCCGCCGGAACTGCGGCTGTCCAGAGGAATGGCGTTCGATGAGCTATGGCTGGTGCAGAACCGTCAGACCGGCAGGGTCTGCATCCAGGCAACCTATGCCTACAGCTCACCGGCATGAGGCGTGGCGTCGACGTGATGCTGAACCCTGTTTGCTGCGTCGAGTTTCACGTTTCAGGTTCCAGGTTCCGACAACATGGAACCTGAAACGTGCAACCTGAAACGCTTCCCAGGTGTCGAGTCTCAGGTTGAGGATCCAAACTTGAAACCTGAAACGTTAAACCTGAAACTCGCTTCACGAGAGACGCTTCACGCTTCACGAACGCAGACGTGGCGTGCTCGTGTTCGAGTACTGGCGCTGCTCCTTCTGACGGTGAGTGCCTGCTCCTGCGCGATCATCGCGATACAGCCTCCGCCCAATGTGCCGGTTCGGGCAGGCGTGCACTCGGCCACGCGGGCCAATTTCACGATCGGCGAACGCGAGCGGCGGGATGGGATGTTTATTGGGCTCGCCTTGTCGGGAGGTGGCAGCCGTGCCACCGCGTTTTCCACCGCCGTGATGTTGGAGCTTCAACGGCTGGGCCTGCTGGAACAGGTCGACGTCCTGTCTGGAGTCTCCGGCGGGGGGCTTGCGGCAACGGCCTATGCCCTGGACGGCTATGAGGGCCTCTCGTTCAATGCGGACACCCTGACGCGGGTCGCGCAAGACTTTCAAGGCGCCTGGGTCCGGGCCTGGTTTTCTCCGCGCAATCTTCTCCGCTACGCCTTTACCGACGTCACACGATCGGACACGCTCATCGAGGTGCTGGACGAGGCCCTGTTCCATGGGGCGACGTACGCCGATCTTAATCCGAGCCGTCCGAAGCTGCTGTTGAACACGACCAATACCTCGACCGGCGAGGCCTTCGTGATATCCGACGAACGGTTTGCAGAACTGCACTCGTCGTTGGCGGAGTTTGGCTTGGCGCGCGCCGTCTACCTCTCGGCCGCCTACCCCGATGTCCTCCGGCCAATGACCCTTCAATCCTATGCCTCCTCTGCCCATACGCCTGAGGTCCCCGGCACACCGGGGCCAACCCTCTATGATGGCGGGCCAGTGGACAATCTCGGACTCTTGACGCTCGTGGAGGTGCTCCACACGGCAACCCGCAACGAGCCAGTGGAATCGGTGTTTCCTCGCGGCTGTCTCGTGATGTCCGTCGATGCCACCCCGCGGCTCCCTCACCAAGACAAAACACCCCTGCCGGCCTCGACCGTGCTCCTGAATAGCCATCGGCGGGCGGTCTTGGCGCAATTGGGTATTCCTTCGGCCCTTCAAGATCGCGCCTCGTTCGGGACCTTCTCGGTCGGGACTGGGTCATGCCTCTTCTGGCACCTCGCCCTTCGCCAGCTGCCGGACGACGATCTCCTCGGATCCACCGTCGCCCATATTCCGACCAACTTCAGCCTGTCGGCCGAGCATCTGTCGGCCTTGAAGGACGCGGCAGTGCGCCTGATCGAAGCCGGTCTTGCCTCTGCCCATGGGTCGTCGCCGTCCACCCAGGCACCGACCATGACCGGGAGATAACCTCCCCGCGACGCCTGGTGACTTGGTATAATCGCCTTCTCATCATCGGTGGCACCACCTCAACCACGAGGTCCGCATGAATCGCTCGGAGCGGCGGCGTTCAGGCAAAGTACAGGGGACTAAGGGCACGACCGGACCGCCCCCCGCAGAGTTGACCTCAGCGCTACGCCTGCATCAAGCCGGTCGGTGGAACGAGGCCGAATCGCTCTACCAGGCAATCCTTACGCAAGCGCCTGAGCTGCCAGACGCCCTGCACGGCTACGGACTGCTGCTCTATCAAACCGGTCGGCTGACTCCTGCAGCGGAGTTACTGGGTGAGGCCACCGAGCTGGCTCCCGCTAATCCCACCTTTCGCTTCAACCACGGCGTGATTCTCCAACGGCTCGGCCGATTGGACGACGCCCTGACCGCCTATCGCAAGGCGGTGGAGCTGAGGCCGGGGTATCGCGACGCACGAGCCAATATCGGCACGGTCTTATTTGAGCAAGGGCGCTACCAAGAGGCCATCACCCTCTATGATGATCTGTTGCGGGCCGAGCCTCAGTCGGCGGAACTCTGGAACAACCTGGGCGCGGCGAATAAGGAGCTGGGGCGATTCGATCAGGCCATTACGGCCTATCAGCAAGCCCTCGCGCTCAAGCCTGCCCATGTGGAAGCCCGCTGCAATCTAGGCTTGGTCTTGGCGGAGCAAGGCCGGCTCGACGAGGCCGTGACACACTTTCGTGACACCCTGCGAGCCAATCCCGATTCCATCAAGGCGCACTATGATCTGGCCTTTACGCGGCTGTGGCAGGGACGACCCGAGGACGCGATGGCCGAGTTTCGCCGGTCCGCCGAATTGAAACACCACCACCGCAAGGCCGTCGGCGCGAAGCCGATCTATCATACGCGCCTCAAACACGACAGCGAACAAATCCACTACTTGCTGGACAAGGGACGCATCAGCGCAGGCTACCGACCCTATCTCGACGCGCTTGAGCGCCTGCGACCAGTCATCCGCCGGCGGGCCGGCGAGAAGAGCTGGGCCATGGCGTCCGCCGAGGAGCTGAGAGACATCTCGCCGTCCTTCAACGAATTCCTCTACGTCGCCGACGCGCCAACGCTCCCCGGTGGCGCATTGAACCCCGCACTGGATGTGACCGCGATTGAAACGGAATGGGACAACCGCTACCCGGAGATCATGTACATCGACCAGCTGCTGACCGAGGAGGCACTGGCGAGTCTGCGCCGCTTTTGTTGGGAATCCACCATCTGGAAACGGGAATATGAAAACGGCTACATGGGGGCATTTCTCGGCGATGGATTCGCCTGCCCGCTTTTGCTCCAGATCGCCGAAGAGTTGCGAGTGCGGTTTCCACGGATCTTCAAACAGCATCGGCTCATGCAGTCCTGGTCGTTCAAGCAAGACAGCGAGATGAAGGGGCTCAACCTCCACGCCGACGCGGCCGCCGTGAATCTGAATTTTTGGATCACGCCGGATGAGGCCAATCTCGATCCCGATCGCGGCGGGCTGATTGTGTGGGATAAGGAAGCGCCCAAGGAATGGAACTTCAAAGACTACAATAGCTCAAAGAACGAACCCACCGTGCGGGAGTTTCTCCGCACCAGCGGCGCGAAGGCCGTGAGTATCCCCTATCGAGCCAACCGCGCCGTGCTCTTCAACTCCGATGTCTTCCACGAAACCGACCGCGCGACCTTCAAGACCGACTACACCAGCCGCCGCATCAACATTACCCTGCTGTATGGAAGACGGTCGGCCTAACTTGACGCTGTCGAGCAGGAGGCTGAAACAGGCCGCCAGCTTTGTTCTCGCGTCGCTTGGAGCCTCCACGTACCGCCGGTACGCGGAGGCTCCAAGCTTGCTGCGGCCGCGCTGGACAGCCTGTTTGAGCCTCCTGCTTGGCTGTCCCCAGCCGTGGGGTGTCGGACGAGAGGGGCCTAATTATGAGAAGCGAACTCGTGCGGACATCAGTGGGAAACACTTTCAGGCAGTCTGCGTGCTTCCACCTCGGCTGGCTCCGAGTCAGCGGCAGACTGTACCCCAAGCCGTGAGCAGATCGTAAAGGCTAGGCGGTTGACCAGGATCGCCCAATCGTGATTCCTGGCGACCGCTTGCCGTTTTCGCACTTCCGCTAGGGTAGACGCCGCTGGGGAGAGTACGGCATGTAACGCCCTTGACCACTCGTCAGGCGTCGTGGCCAACTTCACCACTTTCGAAAAGTGATGCAGCGACCGAATAGGCGTGCCGACTACGGGACGGCTGCCGGCCAAAGACGCATGCAACGTGAGCGGATAGATGCCCTTCGTGGAGCCGTCGAGGCCATAGGGCATGATGCACGCATCGACATGCCGGCCATAGGCCGGCAGGCTGGCAACTGGCTTCTCTCCGAGAAAGTGGACGTTTGGTCGCTCCCAGAGCTGTTGCACCGTCTCGACCTGATTCCCCAGATCGCCTTGAGGCCCCACGAACACGAACGACCACCCCGGGTGACGAGTCGATAGGGTCAAGACGAGGCCCAAATCCAACTGCGCATTGATAGTACCGATGTACCCGATGCGTGGCTGCGGAATCGCGGCAAGGTCCTCCGGTTCCTCCCAGCTTTGAGCATAGGCGGTATAGTCCACCCCATTCGGCGCAAAGAGCGTGTGCGGATTGAGTCCGCCGTTGTGCTCCAGCAACGCTGGAGAGGGGATAAAGACTTGGTCGACGCGACGCATGAGCTCGGCTTCGTTCGACGCTATTGGCTGGTCGGTGGAGGAGACACTGTTCTCGTCGTCAAGGTGGTAACAGCTGAGGTCGTGGGGCACCTGATCGAGTAGAGAGGCACACTCCGGTCGCCAGAGATAGAGGACTGACTTCGTACAGCCGCGTCGTCGCAGCAAGGCCAAAGCCCGCCGACATCGGAACCGTTCCATCATCATCCCCGGCAGCCCAGACCGATGCATCCGAGGTGCCCACCACTCCGGTTGATAGATGTCCATCCCTCCCTCGTGCCGGACAACCGGCACTTCCCCGGTGCGCGTCGTCCGCCACCGTACCCACCCGTCCCTCCACGCATGCGCGGGATTGAGCCAGACGACATGGAAATACTGCGCCAGCCGAGCCATCGTATAGTGCCGAGGCTGCCACGCACCGTCCCACGCATCAGGCACCAGGGCCACAACCCCGACCTCAGGAAATAACGGCCTGGGCGTTGGCCGGTCGTCGTACAGCTGTGAACCAATTAAGGCAGACATCATGCTCTCTGTTCTTGTCGGGACTTGGTTGAAAAAAATGAACATGACGCGCACAATGCCCCCACTCGAGCAGGCGGTTGAGGCTCTTTTCCTCTCGATCTGCATCGCCAATCAGTCAGTCTCTGACACCGAGAGAATTGCCAAACAGGATGGTCAAACAGGCCGTCCAGCAAGGCCGCAGCAAGCGAAGAGCCAACGCGTACCATTTCGGTACGTGGAGTCCCTGAGCGACGCGAGAACGCAGCTGGCGGCCTGTTTCACCATCCTGCGAGTAAGGGACACTGCGCACCATGGACACTGAATCAACCCAAACCGCCCCCACCCCCGTCTTGTCGGCCTTCATGGTCTGCGATAACGTCATCGAAGATAAGCTCACGAACAAAAAGAGTCTGATCGGCGTCTTTACCGACATCCGTGCCATCACGTTCCCCTATGTCCACTATTGCCTCGGTATCTATGTCTGTCTCACCGACGCCGAGGGGGAATATGAATTGAACCTCCGCCTGGTGCATGCAGATTCCGGCATCAAGATCGGCGAGGCGGGCTTGATGGTCATGATTGCCGACCGACTCTCCATGAGCGACTTTGCCATTAACCTCAGTCACTTGGTCTTTCCCGAGCCAGGGCGCTACGAATTCCAACTCTATGCAAACCGTCAGTTTCTCGGCCTGAAGGCCTTCCGCCTGTCTGCACCGCCGCCAGATGATCTGCCGCCCTCGTCTTAGCAGGAGGCTGAAACAGGCCGGCGGCGGCGTTCTCGCTTCGCGCCGCGGCTCCACGTACCGCAAGGGTACAGCGTCGCCGCGTCGCTTGCTGCGGCCTTGGCGGACGGCCTGTTTGAGCCTCCTGCTTGCCCGCATTTTTGGTGTACTGCGAAATCGCCGGTGCGTGTGAAACGTGCCTCACGGGATGATTGACGATTGATTCATTGCACCATTGAATCAATCGTCAATTCCTCCGTCAATTCCTCAGACCATGAATCAATCGAGGACCTCGTACGAGAAGCAACGCGAGGGCGCTCGTCTCACGGCGATCCTTCCACCTTTGCAATGGGTTGGAAATCTGGCTAGAGTACGGCCAACGTCGGTGTGGTGTGTGCACTGACTCACGAACACCGTACACGTTCTCGCCCTCTTCGGCGCGTCATAAGGATATGACATGGGCTCCCAAGACCCCTCACGCAAAGAGCAGTCGGCCATCCCCGTTGCAGCACTGGCTCTCCTGCTCGCCAGCGTCGGTGGGTATCTCTGGTATCAACCGTCACTGGAAACCTCCCGCCCCGCCCTGAAGACCAGCGATCTGAATGCGCTGCGGTCTGAGCAGACGGTCCAGGCACGCCTGTGGCAAGACCCCCTCACCGCCGTCAATCAGCATGCGAAACAAGACGGGCCAGCCAAACAGGCTGGCAGCCATCATGGCTTGAGCGACCTCGCCTCGGAAATCACGGGATCTCTCCAACAAATTCTCATGGATTCGCCGCCAACGAGCACCACCCGACCCAGCATCACCATCTTGTTGGCCTTCATTGACGGCAGTGCCTACGTGGAAGGCACCGAACAGCGGGTGCGGGAGCGTCAAGCCGTGGGATCAGCCCTCAGTGTGGCGTGCTTAAAGCCTTATGATGCCGAACACATCGGCTATCTGGACTGGGCACCCCAGAGCCCCTTAGGGGAACCCGCAACCGGACAGGTCTTCCGTGTCCCCTATGAGTGGTACGTCCCGCGACAGACGCGCACCTGCTACGACCCAAATGTCCCCAACTCCTTCCCTCGTGTCGCTGGGGACTCCCTGCACATCTCCTCCCGGCACGTCCTCGTCCTCTGGCTGAACGAAGATCAATGGGGGGAACAACCGATCGGGCACCTGCAAACCTTTACCCAGGGATTGCAATGGGCCCTGTCCCATCAGTTGCTCATCCAAGAGGACGCCGCGAACCTCTTGATGCAACTCAATCGTCCACCATGGGATTTCCTTGATTTCGTCATTCTCGGGCCTACGGGGTCGACCTCACTCCGCCGGATGGTTCAAGAAACCCCTCCGGTTCCCGCTCCACCGAATCCATCCACTGGAGCACAGACTCCCGCTCCCAACCCAGCCGCCGCCTGGCCAGGGGGACGCCCGGTGCCGCTCTTTGCCCCGTGGACCACCGTCTCGTCAGAAATGATTTATCTCAGTCTCAACTCCCCCAGCGACGAGATGCCGAGTCCCTCGTTCGATGCCACTACTTGGTTGCGGCAACGCTTGGCCGGACGTGGCATCGACTTCCAGCACCGGATCGGATCGGATTTCGACTTAGCCGACGCCATGATCGACGAACTCGCCTTGCGCGGCGTCGTGCCCAGCCTCGATCACATCGCGGTGATTTCAGAATGGGACACGTTTTATGGCCGCAATCTCCCGGTGCAATTTTCGGTGGCCTCCTGCCTCAAGTCGTTAGAGTGCAGCGGGGCTCGCATCAAGGTGTTGAATGACCTCAAGGTGCAGAAGGACTTTGACCGCCAAATGCACGGGGTCCATCGCTATTCCTATCTCCGAGGATTGGATGGCGAGCAGCTCGACGGCGAAGGCCGGAAGGAGATGAAGAAAAAGGGCACGAAGGACAACACCTCGAAGAACGGGGCCAGCGGCCAGACCGATCTGGAATCACTGGAGCGGGCGGAAGGCGTCAGCCAGTTGGATTACGTGCGACGACTGGCTGAACGCTTGGAAGAAGACGCCCTGGAGAATACGCACGGTCGCTCCTTCAAGGCGATTGGCGTCTTGGGGGGCGATGTCTATGACAAGCTCTTGATCCTGCAAGCCTTGCGTCCCCTGTTCCCCAACACCTTGTTCTTCACCACCGATCTGGATGCCCGGCTTTTCCACCCAGGCGAATACGAGTGGACACGGAACCTCCTGGTGGCCTCGCACTTCGATCTCTCGCTCAATCGAGAGCTTCAACGCGGAATCCCGCCGTTTCGAAGCGGGTACCAAACATCCGTCTTTTTCCACACGCTGCTGGCCATGGGGTACGTCTCCGGTGATCACCCTGACATGACCTATTCGGTTCCTGGCCTCAACCACCCCTTGGTGCCCTACCCCGCCACCCTGTTCGAAATGGGGCGCTCGACAGCCGTGGCGTTGACCCACACCAACGAGTCCTCGTTGCATCCGCAGCATAATCCGTTTCTCGGCAAGCTATGGTATTCCCCCGAGCGCGTGAGTGATCTTCACCCGCTTCGCCATAATCTGGCGCATAACCGGATTCTTCAATCGGTGCTCCTTACGGGGTTGGTCCTCATCTTACTGATGCCGTTCGTGAAGTTTTACTGTGAGGAATGGAGCTACCCCTTCGGAACGGTGATGCGTGGGCTGGTCTTCTTGCTGGCGCTCATGTTCAGCCAGATCCTCGTGTTCTGGCTGATTGCTCAGAATCCCGACGAAGAACCCTTCTATTGGTTTAGTGGGATCAGCGTCTGGCCCTCGGAGATCTTGCGCGTGTTCGCCGCCTATGTGGCCATCGCCTGCATCTGGGCGGCGGTCACCCTCCTGCGGAAGAATGCCAATACCCTCACCACCACCTTCATGCTCACGGAGACCCAGGAGGCCCCGACGCCCCTGCCTACACAGGCCTGGACAGACTGGGTGATCCCGTGGCGCTGGACGTTTGTGTATCGCTCCAAGCCCAGCGACATCATCGGCCTTTGGCAGGAACATGTGCAGATCAATGCCCAGCGTTGGCGGCGAGTGCTGCCCATCACCATCATGTTTTGGCTGACGGCGTTGACGGTGGTCGCCCTCTTGGGCATCCCGATCCGTCCATCCCGCGGCCCCATCAGCCGTGCCGTGGATCTCTGGATTTGGACCATCAGCACCTTCACCGTGACGCTGCTGTTTGTGTTTGTGGGCGACGCCATCCAGGTGTTTTCACAATTCATTGCGCAGTTAGCCAAGGGGCCCACCAAGTGGCCTGATGCGCTCCTGGCGCAATGGTCAGGAACACGCAAGGTCGATCCGCATTTGGTCTGGGAATGGCTTGATCTGGAACTCATCGCCAAACGAACCAAACACGTGAGTCACCTGATTTACTATCCGTACCTGGCCTTGGGGTTGCTCATCGCGGCCCAAACACGCGTCTTCGACAACTGGATTCTCACCCCAGGCCTTGTCATTGTCTATGCGGCGCCGGCCTTATATATCCTGTACTCTGCCGTCAATCTGAGTCGCCAGGCGGAGCGTGCGCGAAAACATACGCTCCGGTCCTTACGCACCCAGCTCTATGAGGCCAACTTGCCCTCGACCGAAGGACGCCAGGACAGATTGTCGTTACTGAAAGATCAAATTACGATGGCCATCCAAGACATCGAGGCCTACCAGGAAGGCGCCTTCACGCACTGGACCAACCATCCCGCCTTGCGGGCAATCCTCATTCCGTCCAGCGGGTTCGGGCTGTTCACCATGTTGAACATGATGGGGTGGTAGGCTTGCCCTCCGACACGTCATTCCCGCGCCCCCTACGATTGACGCAGAAGCGCTCGAAAAAAGCCGGGCTCCCACCCGGCACGCTCGTCCACATCGGCGAAAAACGGACCGATGCCGTGTCCATCCGCGTCTTCCACTATGACGAGCGGGAATGCCACGAAGAACTGCTGTCTGGATTGGACGCGCTCAACGTACCCGAGACGCCTGGCGTGACCTGGATTGACGTCGGCGGCATCCACAATTTAGACGTGATCGCCGGGTTCGGCACGCGCTTTAATCTCCACGCGCTCCTGCTCGAAGACATCGTCAATACCGATCAACGGCCTAAGCTGGACGATTACGGCGGTTACGGCTACGTCGTCCTCAAAATGCTGTACGCGGGCAATGAACGCATAGCGATTCAGGTCGAGCAAGTGAGCCTGGTGTTCGGCGCCGATCTCGTCATCTCGTTCCAAGAAAATGGCAGCGATGTCTTTCAGCCGATTCGCGAGCGGCTCCGCACCGGAAAAGGCCGCATGCGTCAGGCTGGGGCCGACTACCTGCTGTATTCGCTCATCGACGCCGTCGTCGATCACTATTTTGTGGTGGTGGAAGTGCTCGGCGAACACATCGAATCGTTAGAGGAAAGTTGCGTGACGAAACCCACGCCCGAGTCGCTGCGAGCACTCCAAGCGCTCAAGCGCGATCTCCTCTTTGTGCGTCGTGCAGTGTGGCCCTTGCGCGAAGTCCTCAGCAGCTTGACTCGCACCGAGTCTCCCCTGCTCACAGACTCGACCAAGGTCTTCCTTCGCGACGTCCACGATCATGTCGTCCAAATCGCCGACACCATCGAAACGTTCCGTGAAATGCTCTCGTCGATGTTGGAAATTTATCTGTCCAGCGTGAGCTATAAACTCAATTCCGTCATGAAAGTCTTGACCGTCATCACGACGATTTTCATGCCCTTGACGTTCCTCGTCGGCATCTACGGCATGAACTTCGAGCACATGCCGGAGCTCAAATGGGAATATGGCTACGTGTTCGTCTGGGGTGCGATCCTGCTCATCGCGGGCATCATGCTGGCGCTCTTCAAGCGGAAAGACTGGTTGTAGCGAACGACGCCGGCGGCCTGAGACGCACGGCTACTCGGGAGCCTCTTTCACTCCGTCGACAAAATAGCCCGTTTCTCCAAAACACGCCGTCGGCAGGAACCGCAGCTCGCGATAGTGAAGCACCACCCGCTTGCCGAGCAAGACGTTGATCCCATTGGCCACGGCTTCGTCACGCACGGTGAAGTTCCAGAGGACCGGCGCCACGCCAGGGACCGTCGTCATCGCCAATTCGCCTTCATAGGTCTTGCACAGCCAGCCCTTGCGAGAAAACTTTTGGAGATACCCGGCTCGATCGCCGTCTGAATAGGTATAGGTGAGGGCAAACGCCAGATAGCCGGCCCCGGCGAGGACGACGAGGAGGAGAAGAAATTTCGGCCGCAGGAACCAGGGGAGAAACATGTGCGCCTTTCGTTGAGCTACAGATCGGCAAAGAGCCAGGGCGCTTCGGTTTTCCGACGAGCTTCATAGGCTGCAATCGCTGGTTCATGTTGCAGACTCAGCCCGATAGAATCCAGCCCATTCAACAAGCAGTCCTTGCGAAACGGATCGACCGTAAAGGTGAAGGTCGCTCCCTTGGGCGTCGTGACCGTCTGCGCCGCCAAATCGACCGTCACCTGATAGCCGTCTTGGGCCGCCACCTCCTGGAACAGGGTCTGCACCTCCGCAGAGGTCAGGACGACGGGCAAAATCCCATTTTGAAAACAGTTGTTATAGAAGATGTCGGCGAAGCTCGGCGCGATCACACAACGGAACCCCTGGTCGAGCAAGGCCCATGGTGCATGCTCGCGCGAAGATCCGCAGCCAAAGTTATCGCGGGTGAGCAAGATCGTCGCACCCTGGTACCGAGGATCATTGAGCACAAAGGTCGGATCCTGCGAACCGTCGGCCTTCCGCCGCCAGTCGTAGAACAGCCCTTCCTTCAGCCCCGTTCGTTTGATGGTCTTCAAAAACTGCTTGGGAATGATTTGGTCCGTGTCGACATTGAGCCGATCCAGCGGAGCCACACGTCCAGTGAGTACGGTAAATGGTTGCATAATTCGTATCCTCGGTAATGTGAAGCGTGAAGCGAATCTCGTGGCGTCGAGTTTCAGGTTTAAGGTTTCAAGTTGGGAAGCTTCAACCTGAAACTCGACACCACGGACGAACTGTACCGTGATGACGGAGACACGATACTAGATCCTCAACCTGAAACTTGAAACCTGACGCCACGGACGGACTGTACAGTGATGACTGAGACACTACACTCGTGTCGGTTCTTCTCGGCGCTGGTGAAGATCCCCACAGGATGTTCAAACCGGTGTTGTGGCAAGGCCGCAGCAAGCGAAAGACCGAGGCGTACGCGCGTCGTACGTCGAGGTCTTGAGCGAAGCGAGAACGACGCGACAACCCGGTTTCAACATCCTGTCACGACCAGTGCCGGATATCGACAAAATGCCCTTCCACTGCGGCCGCCACCGCCATAATCGGCGACACCAAGTGCGTCCGGCCGCCGGCCCCTTGCCGACCTTCAAAGTTGCGGTTGCTGGTCGAGGCGCACCGCTCACCTGGCTTCAAGACATCCGCATTCATGGCCAAGCACATACTGCACCCGGCCTCGCGCCATTCGAACCCGGCCTCCCGAAACACCAGATCCAACCCCTCGTGCTCGGCCTGTTGCTTCACGAGCCCTGACCCTGGAACGACCATGGCCTGCACACCAGCCGCCACCCGCTTGCCCTTCGCAAAGCCGGCTGCGAGACGCAAATCTTCGATTCGCCCATTGGTGCAGGAACCGATAAACACCCGATCGATCGTGATCTCTCGAATGGGCGTCCCCGCCGTCAACCCCATGTATTCCAACGCCCGTTCTGTCGCCTTGCGGGTTTTGTCATCGGACATCTGACGTGGATCCGGCACCCGCTCATCCACCCCTACCACCATGCCCGGGCTAGTCCCCCAGGTGACTTGCGGCGCAATGGATTCGGCCTTCATCTCCACGGTGACGTCATACGACGCGCCAGGATCGGTCACCAACCCACGCCAGGCCTGCACCGCACGATCGAATAACTCGGCTTTGGGAGCCATCGGCCGACCCTTGATATAGGCCATCGTGGTGTCGTCCGGGGCCACCATGCCGGCTCTCGCCCCAGCCTCGATGGACATGTTGCAGAGCGTCATACGCCCTTCCATCGACAAGGCCCGAATGGCCGAACCCGTGTACTCGATCACATAGCCGGTGCCGCCAGCCGTGCCAATCTTGCCGATGATCGCCAGGATAATATCCTTCGCTGAGCAGCGATCCGAGAGGGTGCCCTCCACTCGAATCTCCATCGTCTTGGGACGGTTTTGAATCAGGCATTGGGTCGCCAGCACATGCTCCACTTCGCTGGTGCCGATGCCAAAGGCGAGCGCCCCGAACGCGCCATGCGTCGAGGTATGGGAGTCGCCGCAGACAATGGTCATTCCCGGCAGCGTAAAGCCCTGCTCCGGTCCGATCACGTGCACGACTCCCTGGCGGATGTCGTCCATCCCGAACAGGGTGATGTCGAGGGACGTACAGTTGTCCGCCAGTGTCTGAATTTGCGTTGCACTGACGGGGTCGACGATTCCGAGCCGCCGATCGGTGGTCGGCACATTGTGATCTGGCACTGCCAACACGGCCGCCGGACGCCGTGGCTTCCGCCCCGCCTCCCGCAACCCCTCAAACGCCTGAGGGGAGGTCACCTCATGGACTAGCTGGCGATCGATATATAATAAGGTGGTGCCGTCCGGTTCTTCCCGTACTACATGACTGTCCCAAATCTTCGCAAATAACGTCTTGGCTGCCATACCAGAACTCCCTCCTAAGCATCTGTAAACATTCATGCCCTTCGATACGACAGGGAGGTACATTATACTGTAGGTTATTCTGGCATGCACTAGGATAGTGGCTGTTAGCTACAAAGGAGCAAGAGGATGATGAATCGGTTCACGTCGCTTCGATTTCTACTCGCGCTGACCGTGATGGCTGGCACGGTCAGCTGTACTTCCACTGTGTATGAACAACGGGCCGACGCGATGAAGAGCCATACCAAGGCTTTCTATCAATATCTGGAAGCGGGGCAGGTCGAAGCCGCCGTCACCGAGAATCAACGCATCGAGGGCGTCGCGAAGGAGCTGGAACAGCGTATTCTCTCCCGGAAGAATCAACTGGGCGCCAACCAAATCGATCGCGAGTGGATACAGGTGATCGGCGCCAAAGAGGCGGCAGCGGAAAACTGGCTGTCCTTGGGCCAATATCTCACCCGAACCAAAGACTTTGAACGCGCGAAGGGCGTCTACCGCCGCATTCTGGCGACCTACCCTGAGTCGACCTTCCGCCCCTATCGAGAACGCGCGAAACTCGCCTTGAAAGACCTGGACATGGTCCTGGCTCCCACCCCCTAACCCACCAGAGGAGCACCCCCTGCAACGCCCCATCATCGGATACCACCAGGACGACGAAGGCGACTGGGTCGCCCAGTTCCCCTGTGGCCATCAACAGCATGTTCGCCATCAGCCGCCGTTTCAACACCGGCCCTGGGTTGTCAGTCCCGAAGGCCGCCAGCGCTTTTTGGGAACAGAGTTAGGCTGTCTACTCTGTGATCAACCAGATCAACAGGCGATTCCCTGGCACCAACGCCCCGCGTTACTCCGCCGGACACAATGGCTCCTGGATAGTTTCGAACGGTGGCTGCGCCGTCCGTTGATCGACCGGGCCGGAACACCGGAGGAACAAGCCGACCGCCTCTACCGGGCACCTGCTGTCGTCGTCTCCCATGGGCCGCAAGACGACCCCCTGTTGAACTATGCCAACCAGGTGGCCCTCGATCTGTGGGAGATGTCGTGGGAAGAATTGACTCGCACCCCCTCCCGCCTTACGGCCGAACCGGTCAACCGCGACGAGCGAGCGAGCATGCTGGCGGAAGCCAGCGCCAATGGCTATATCGCCAACTATCGCGGTGTGCGCATCTCCAAGACCGGTCGGCGGTTCCTAGTCGAAGATGCGGTGGTGTGGAATGTGCTGGATGGCTCAGGCCTGCACGTCGGCCAAGCCGCAACCTTCTCCTGCTGGACCTATTGCTGAGGTGAGCGTCGATCGCCCGAAACCGCGGCACGGGTAGGCCTTCAACCTGCACGATTTCCAAAAACATCGCCTTCGGTCTGATCCACAAGCCGAAATCCCTGCTTACCGGCCGATAGACCACAAACTCGTCCCCGGGGTCGCTGCGCCTGCCCCCCGAGGGTGTCGAACTCCTGCCCTTTGTCGTGCCGATAGCGCCCAAGCTGAATCTCGGCATGCTCCACTCCCACGGAAATCCTCTTTTGTTCTGCCGGTTTCTGAACACAGATTCGCCCCTATTTAGGGGGTGACGGATTATTGGACACTTTTCTGGGAGTTACAGTGATGTTTTTCATGCACCTCATTATTTTTCAATAGGATAGGGATTTTCTCCCCTGTCGAGAAATTTGACAGTTGGAGGAGACTCTTTCTCGTTGCACTCCACTGATCCTTTATAGATCAACTAATTAGTCATTTGGCTACGTTTTTGCATGGTCTTCTCATTTAAGTCTTTGCTTTTCAGGGGTGACTGTTCTTTATACTTTCAAGGAGGGTTTTCATCATGAGGATTCGCTCTGTTTCGAGTGTGCTTGGCTTGAGTGGCTTGGCTATCTTGCTGGCCGCGTCCCCTTCCCCAGCCGCGATTTTTGATGTGACCGTGGATGGCCCAGACGCCATTTTCCTCGCAGGTCGAACAGATGTGGTCATTCCTGCGGCGAATCTTCCTTGGAATACGGGAACCTTTTTAATTCGCCATGGGGGTCCCACTCCCGAAGAAGCCAAGGAGTCGCTGCCTCCGTCTATTCCCGTCAGTGGTGGGGACATCATTCGGGTGCTCGATCCTGCGGTAGGCGGGATTAACTTCTTCAACGGCCTTGGTCCCCCATTTTTTGGTCCAAGCGGTAATGGTGCAGCCGGCAGCGATCTCAACGCCCTTGACGGGATTAGTGGCTATAAGGGACCGCAAGGCCCCTTGGCCGGAGTCTTCCTGGACAATTCCATCCCGAGCAGCGGGCCTGCGCCAGCCACGTTAGACTTTACTCCAGCTGGTCTTGGGATTAACTTCGCGTCGCTCGCGCCCGCGCTTCGCCAAGTGTTTTACATCGGCGATGGCGTCACCAGTGGGAGCGTGTTTCAGACCTTCATCGCCCCAGCCGGTGCCACGCGTCTCTTCCTGGCCATCCCAGATGGATTTGGATTTGTTGGCGGTCCAGGCGCCTACGATGATAATGATGGGGCCTATCAGGTACGGATTGGCGTGAACCAGATTCCTACACCTGGGCCAACGGTCCCTGAGCCGAGCACGATGCTCTTGCTGGCATCAGGGTTGGCAGGGTTGGCGCTACGAGGCAAACGCTCGTAACCAATTCAAGGCCGCGAAGTTTTTTCGTGACTGAGCCGCCGGGCGGAAAGCCCGGCGGCTCTCTTTTTGACTCTCGCCCATTCGCCTTCACTCTGTTCGCGTCCCCCCTTCAGGTGAGGCCGCGACGAGACCATGCTGGAATTATCGCTGAGCTACGTCGTCGATCACCCGAAACCGCGGCACGGTCTGGCCTTCAACCTGCACGATTTCCAAAAACATCGCCTTCGGTCTGATCCACAGGCCGAAATCCCCGTATAAGGCCCGATAGACCACGAATTCCTCCTCGGTTTCGCTGTGCCTGCCCACCCCGAGGACTTCGTACTCCTGCCCCTTGTAGTGCCGATAGCGCCCAGGTTGAATCTCGACCCGCTCACCTCCCATGGAAATCCTCCTGTGTTTCAAGACCCTCGCACGACACCACCTCACGTCCGACCCTTAGGTTATAGGCCGAAGCAGTCCATCATCATGATTTTTTATAAGTCATTGTAGTTATAAGGAAAATTATAGGTGACGGATTATTGGACACTTTTTGTGCTGTTTTGAGCTGGTTTTTTTGCAATCTGTTTATTTTCAACAAGATAGACAAGCTCCCCCCTGTCGAGAAATTTGACAGTTGCACAGAATGCCTCTCGTTGAAATTCATTATTTCATTACTTGTCATACTGTTAGCAACTTGGCAGAATTATTGCTTGTTTTATCCGTTAAAGTCACTTTGTTTGAGGTACCGTTCGATCTGCATCGCCTTAAACATGTACTAACTCACCGGAGGCAGGAAGATCGTGAGGAAACTTCGCTACTTGCCAGCACTACTCATCATGCTGGTGGCGCTCGTCAAGCCCTCCCAGTGAGGCTCGCGCCGCTCAATTGACCACGACCTGGGTCGATGGCAACGGCAATTGGCATGTCGCCGTGAACTGGGATAACGGGGCAGGATAATCGACGCAGTGAGCAGCAACGTGGTCATTAATTGTATGCAGGGGTTTCATCGTGTTCGCGCTCTATAGAGGAGAAACGAGAATGTTTCATGTCACTCATTCACTCATCAAGAAAACGGGTATCGCCGTGTTGGCGACACTCTGCGCCTTGGGTAGCCCCCTGGCATCATCGGCATGGGCGGCAAACTGCACCTGGAATCCGGCAACCGGCAACTGGAACGTCGCCGGCCTCTGGTCGTGTGGCGTCATACCGGGCGGCGCGGACAGCGCGACGATCGGCGGCGGCAAGACGGTGACGGTCAACGACGCGCGCGTGATCCTCACGCTCAACAACGCCGGGGCCATCAACATCGACGCCTTCTCGCTCACCCTGGGCGGTGGCGGCACCACCAACACCGGCGGCGTGATCAACATCGCCAACGCCAGCCTTCTCAACCAGTCCGGCCAGAGCATCACCGGTGGCACGATCAACAGCACGGGTACCGGGGCGCTGGTGGCGAACAACAGCGGCAGCAACTTCCTCAACGGCGTCACCCTCAACGGCAGGCTCGACATGGCTACGGCCACGGGCATCGAGCGCATCTCGTCCGGCGGTCTGACACTCAACGGCACCGTCAACATCGGCCTCAACAGCGTCCTGGCGCCGCAGGGCAACCAGACCATCGGCGGCAGCGGCACCATCGTCTTCGCCGACGGCAGCGGCAGCAACCGCCTCAACGTCGAAGCCGGCAACCTCGTCATCGACAGCGGCATCACGGTACGCGGGCAGACCGGCACCATCGGCGGGCAGCTCTTCGTCGGCGGCCCCGCCACGTTGACCAACAACGGCACCATCGCCGCCGACGTGGCCGGCGGCACCATCACCCTCGGCGTCAACGGCACCGTCACCAACAACGGCACGCTGACCGCCTTGAACGGCGGCACACTGGTGCTCAACAACAGCATCGTGGGCAACCTCGGCAGCCAGATCACGGTCGGCGCCGGCAGCACCATCTTGCAGAACGGCGTCACGCTCAACGGCGTGATCAACAACGCCGGCACCGGCTCGTTCCGGGCCAGCAACAACGGCAACAACTTCCTCAACGCGGCGAGCTTCACGGGGGTGCTCGATCTGGC
>CXWL01047291.1_pt1 | contig 23770 bp, 22 predicted proteins | sample 590931 | NCBI WGS metagenome assembly CXWL01 (sample SAMEA3498368, study PRJEB10139) | groundwater metagenome | biome: water well; material: biofilm material | place: Germany | collected 2015-04-27
AGTTTGAGAGTCAAGGGGACGGGTGGCATCGAGACTGGCCAGTTAAGAGCAGTCGGCTACGATATCAACGGGAATCGTGTTCCGGAAGGACTGGCGATCAATTTTGTCATTCTCGACGGTCCTGGTGGCGGGGAACATCTGGGTAGTGTTGGCTATGGCCCGTTTATTGCGGTTACCAACAGTCAGGGAATTGCGTCCGCCCCGATCCACTCGGGCACCGTTTCGGGAACAATCCGGATTCGCGCGTATATCGACACTGTTCTCTCCAATGCTACTCAGGTTTTGGTGGCCTCCGGTCCGCCGCAACATATCGCGATTGGAGCCGAGCAGTGCAATGTCCCCTATTTTTGTGTAGTGGGCGGCGAAAACAAGATCGTAGCGGTAGTATCCGACCTCTATAACAACCCCGTCATTGATTCCACGGTCGTCTACTTCACTTGTGACGAAGGATCTATGAAGGCATACGAAGAGCGGACCCAAAAGCATGAAGGTATTGCGACCACCAAGTGGTTCTCGATGGGGCCTATGGGTAACGGCGTAGTGTGGATTTACGCGGAAACCGCCGGCGGAACCGTGAAGGACAGTTCATTTTTCTACAACTCAGGTTGCTGGGTAAATACCCTTACCGCCGTTGGTATGCCGACTACTATTCAAGCCGATGGAGTCTCGAAAGCGACCGCCACCGTCGTCGGTCGTGACGCGAACAGCAACTGGATGGATGACGGTACCCTGTTCAAGGCCAGTGCCACCTATTTGACCGTGAGCACAGAACCTCTTGGCGATGGATGCACCGGCGCATCGGCGCGCATCACTATTCAATCGAAGATTCTTGACCTCGACGCCTCACGCTCTATTGCCGGCAACGATAACGGGATTGGGGCATATGATACCGTGACCTTTTACGCTGGCGCGGCGTCATCCTTTTACACGATTGCGATGCTGACCGGCAACGCGTATGCCGGCAAATCGGTCCTCAATGGTTCTACAAGCGCGACCCCAGGTGAAATTCTGAGCTTCAGCGCCAATATCAATGATCGTTGGAGCAATCCGCTGGCGGATCACACTCTTGTGCTGACTGCTTCAAGCGGAACAGTAGCCGGTGGCACGCAGGAATCCAATGCTTATGGAGAGGCCTTTGGTTTCCGTTGGACTGCTCCTGCCGGCGCGGGAGACTATAATCTGACACTGACTGATACCGATCCACGCGGCGGGATCACGTTGACTCTGAAAGTCACCGTGCAGTAAGCGATTCGAGCTAAACAATAAACCGGGAGGACCACAAGTTCTCCCGGTTTTTTTGTGTCCCTACAGTAGGTGAGTTGATTATCGAAAGGCTTTTCTCTTTTCAAGCGACGACGAAATGAGTATTTTGCGTTTATGCACCACGTCGCGAACGGAACGGCACGAGCCGTGACGAGCATGAAGGCCTCCGCTAATTTGTACGAGAGTTTCAGGAACGCCGCTACTAAGCATACCCAGCGTCCTGCGCTCAAGGGATCCGGCGGTCGCGGTCGCACTTATACCTATGCCGAAGTCGACCAATGTGTGCGACAAGGGGCGGCTATCCTCAGGTCGATTGTTGAACCGCTTATTGCTCTCATTGGTGAGAACCGACCGGAATGGCCAATCGCGTATCTTTCGATTGTGGCGGCAGGGAAAACGGTTGTTCCTATCGACTGTCATCTTAAAGCGGGCGAGATCGCCGCAATCCTTCGCCATTGCGGCGCAAAAACTATCTTGTCGACTGAAAAATGCGCGACGGTGATTTCCGAGCTGAATCTTGGCTTACAAATCTTGTCTCTTGAAAGCGACAAAGGCCGGTATTGGATTGACAATGCTCCTGCCGCTGACAACAACATCAGTAAACCGCCATCCGACGAGGCCGCTATTATCTACACTTCGGGGACAACCGGCGATCCTAAGGCAGTCGTTCTCACTCATAATAATCTTATGGCAAATCAATACGGTATTTCGCAGGCGCTGGAATTCAATCAGGATGATGTCTTTCTGTCGGTCTTGCCGCTCCACCACACGTTTGAGGCATCATGCGGATTCCTGACACCGCTCTTTGGTGGATGCTGTATCGTGTACGCGAGGTCTTTCAAATCGAAGGAAATTCTCGAGGACCTTGCCGCGAATAATGTTACTATCATGTGTGGTGTCCCTCTGCTGTTTGAAAAGATGTACCATTCTATTCGTCGGGGGATTCACGATGCCTCGGTTCTCAAGCGATCGGTATTCTGGGCGCTCTTTGGAGTTTCCCAATTTGCGAGGCACTTTGGATTCAAACTCGGAGAGGCGCTTTTCAAAAGCTTCCGACACAAAGCCGGTCTTCAGTCTATTCGAATGTTAGTTTCCGGCGGAGCGCCATTGCCCCATTCGGTTTCTCGTTTTTTCAATCTTGTCGGTTTTGAGTTCCTACAAGGGTACGGAATGACTGAATGTTCGCCGGTTGTCTCGGTGAATTGCCCCGACGACAATCGATTCGGGTCGGTCGGGCCACCGCTTTGCAATGTGTCCGTCAGGATTGACAAGCCCGATCAAGACGGCATCGGCGAAATTTGTGTTCAAGGCGATTGTACTACTTCCGGCTATCGGGGAAACTCTGAGCGCACAGCCGAACTTATCCGTGACGGCTGGTTGTACACCGGCGATTTGGGGCGATTGCATAAGGGTCATTTGTGGATTACCGGTCGGGCGAAAAATGTCATCATCTCGGCGGCGGGGAAGAACATCTATCCGGAAGAACTCGAAGAGCGACTGCTTGAGTCCAAATACATTCTTGAGGCGGTCGTCAAGGGGAGAAAGAAAGCAGGGGAGGGGAGCGGCGAAGAAGTTTGTGCCATCATTGTCCCCGATCTCGATCAGTTTAAGGCGGAGTTTGGAATGTATCCCGGCAAGCCGGATGCAGAAAAGATTCGACTGACACTCGCTCAGGTGGTCAGCGAGGTGAACGCCCGAGTCGCCGATTTCAAGCGGATTGTCGCGTTTGAAATATGCCTGACTGAACTTGAAAAGACTTCGACCAAAAAAGTGAAGCGTCATTTGTACTCCATCAAAGATAAACCCGAATAATCCTGACATATTCTACATCAATCATGAAAGTCAAATCACTTGAACGCATCGGCAACCAACTTCGCTATATCGATCAAACCGCCCTGCCTGCCGCTTTAGTCTACAAAGAGACTGGCGACTACCGGGCAATCATCGAGGCGATCAAACGGCTCGAAATCCGTGGCGCTCCAGCGATTGGAATTGCCGCCGCCTACGCACTCGCGATTGCCTCCGCGAAGTCAGGTCGTTTCGAACAATCCGATTTTTTGTCTATAGCAACAGAACTAAAGGCCTCTCGTCCGACGGCCGTGAATCTTTTCTGGGCGGTCGATCGGGTCGTATCAAAAATTCAATCGATTGAGACTGGCAACTTCGGCGCGATTGTTCAAGCGCTGTGGGACGAGGCGTTGGCAATTCACGAAGAAGATCGCCAGATGTGCGCGCGAATCGGCGAGCTCGGCGCGACACTGATAAAAGATGGCGACACAATTCTTACGCATTGCAACACCGGCGCACTGGCGACCGGAGGGATCGGCACGGCGCTTGGTGTTATTTATACCTGCCGCGATCAAGGAAAAAAAATCAAAGTCTACGCCGATGAAACACGCCCGCTCTTGCAGGGAGCGCGGTTGACTTCATGGGAACTAAAGCAGGAAGGTATTGATGTTACCCTCATCTGCGACAACACCGCTGGAATGTTGATGCGACAAGGCAAGATCGATGTTGTCATTGTCGGAGCCGATAGGATTGCCCGCAATGGTGACACGGCCAACAAGATAGGCACGTATTCTGTCGCTGTGCTGGCAAAAGAGCACGGCATTCCGTTTTATGTCGCAGTGCCTGAGACATCATTTGATCGCACCATTGCAACCGGCGCTGAAATTGTTATCGAGGAGCGTTCAGCGCGTGAAGTAACTGAAGGGTTCGGTCGGAAAACCGCACCCGATGGCATCAAAGTTTACTCGCCTGCGTTCGATGTTACCCCCAATGAATATATTACGGCGTTCATCACCGATAAGGGTATCACACAGGGCGGTCGAAAGTAATACCCCGAAAGTCTTCAGGCCAAATGCGGACATGGGCGAGCTCCTGATGGCACTTCATACAAATGGGGGCGGGGGCGGAATCAACAGCGAAGTGGTGGGGAATTCGGGATGGGGGAAGATAACCCCACGATAAATCGTGGGCAACCAAGGCCAAGAGGCCGGGCCACCGGGCCGGATTGGGTTTGTTTGACAGCGGTTTTTTATTTTGGTGAGGGTCTCTGTAAGTTGTTGTGGCAGAAGATGGGTTTGGCTTTGTTTGACAGCCAGACATATGTTTGGACCTTGGGGCTTCGCCGTGTCGTATCGGGTTCTTCATATCTATGGGAGCGGGGGCGGAATTACCAGCGAAGGGGTGGGGAATTTGGAGGGGGGAAGATAACCCCACGATAAAGGGCCTGTTGAAAAAGTCCTCCTGCGGAGTAAATCCACTGAAATGTCACCCCGACGAAGGTCGGGGCCCAGTCCTAACTTGTTGGAATACAAGACTGGATTCCGGCCTTCGCCGGAATGACAAACTAAAGAAATTCCTAAACATAGGTTTTTCAACAAACCCTAAATCGTGGGCCACCAATGCCAAGAGGCCGGGGCACCGGGCCTCAGCAAGCTGTGGGGCACCAACGACTCCGTTTATTTTAGTCTTGCGCTATCACTGTCGATAGTCTACCTACACATTCCAATATGATAAAAGTAATCAGCACAACTAAGCGTCGGATCAAAGCGGCCCTTCGGGCGCTCAATATTGACCTGTTCCGGCCCGATATGATCGTGCGCTCCTCTCCGGCTACTCTGTACACCAAAATTCGTGAAAATGCCCGCAGATTACCCGATCTGAGATCTATTAGTCTGACCGTCTCGCCAAGCCACAAACAGAGCGACCCCCAATTGCATGAGTTGTTTGAGCGATTTAACTGGATGTATTTCGAGGGCAAACTGCCGCGCGTGCGGCTAATCTGGTCTTTGCGCATGATGTCCGCAGGTTCATATACGCCGTCGGATAGAACCATTCGAATCAGCAAGAAATATCATGCGATTTTCCCCGATGAGATAGACGACACAGTAAAGCACGAGATGATTCATATTCTGCATTTGAACCACGATGCCGATTTCAAGCGTGAGGCAAAACGGGTAGGAGCTTCGCTGAAGGCGCGTTCGCATCCATCACTTCGAAGGCCGCCAAAGTTTACCTATACCTGTTCGTCTTGCGGTACCGATTTCCCGCGACAAAAGCGCATTCGGATGGCTTCGTGCGGTAAATGTTCGCGTGGGCGGTTTGACGAGCGGCATAAGCTACGGTTGAAGAAATAGGCCGAATGTGCCGATAAGTTATTGGTGTGTAATGAGATGCTTGTTATTCGGGTCTAATGTTCGGGTTGCGGGTACCGGTAGGTGAAGCTTTTTCACACAATTTGATGATAGTCGTACTTGACTTTCTAAAACAGGCCTCTATATTTGTTATCTTTTTCGGGAAAACTGATTGAATGATTTGGGATTGAACTGATGAAGACACTTATTCCGAAGCCCGATTTATCCGCGAGGAAATGGTTTGTCGTGGATCTTGATGGCAAAACACTCGGTCGCGCGGCTGTAAAAGTAGTCGACGTGCTCCGTGGCAAGAACAAACCGGTATTTACGCCCCATCTGGACATGGGGGATTTTGTGGTTGTGATAAACGCCGCCAAGATCAAAGTAACCGGAAACAAAAAATCAGGATTATTCTATTCGCGTTATTCAGGGTATCCGGGCGGATTGACCCGCATAAGTTTGGGCAACCAGTTGATCCGCAAGCCGGAACTGGTGTTCGAGCATGCTTGTCAGAAGATGATGCCCAAGACACGACTGGGACGCAAACAGCTCAAGAAGCTTTTGATTTATCCCGGTGCGAACCATCCGCACGCGGCGCAGAAGCCCGAACCGATGAATGTAGGTTAGAGAAATCGATAGAGGATTATGACACAAGTAGCAATGAACGCGGCCACAGGTCGCCGTAAAGAAGCAGTCGCGCGGGCTGAACTCCGACCCGGCAAAGGTACTTTTACCGTCAACGAAAAGACGGTAAAAGAATTTCTCTGTCGCGATACGCTCGTCGCCTCGGCCAATCGGCCGCTGGCGGTGGTCGATTTGCTTGGCCGATTTGATATTGTCTGTCACTGTAACGGCGGTGGCGTTTCTGGTCAGGCCGGAGCTATCTCTTTGGCTATCAGTCGTGCCCTGGTGCAGTTCAATCCGGATTTGCGTGTGACACTTCGTCGCGAAGGTCTGTTGACCCGCGACCCGCGATGCGTCGAACGCAAAAAATACGGACGACCGAAAGCGCGTAAACGCTTCCAGTATTCGAAGCGCTAAAGAATAAAATGGTCCCGCCCTTGGGCGGGATACTGGCAATCCCGACCGACCTGAGAATCGGTCCCATAAACTACGGGCTTCCCTCAGGGTGGACGTCGGGACGAAGTTAAACCGATCACAGAAGGACGTGTATGCTCACACCCCGTATCAAGGAATTCCTGGAAGCAGGAGTCCATTTCGGCCACCAGACCCGCCGCTGGAATCCCAAGATGAAGCCGTTCATCTTCGCGGCCCGCAACGGTATCTACATCATCGATCTGCAGAAAACCATCAACGCCTTAGATCAGGCCAAGAAAAAGGTTCGCGAGGTCGTGCAGGGTGGCAAGTCGATTTTGTTTGTTGGCACCAAGAAACAGGCGCGCGAAGTCATTCTTGAAGAAGCCCCGCGTTGCGGCGGATTCTATGTTACCGAGCGCTGGCTTGGCGGGATGTTGACCAATTTCAACACCATCAAAAATTCGATCAAGAAGCTTAAAGATATCGAGCGGATGCGTCTTGACGGAACAATGGAGAAATTCACCAAGAAAGAACGCTCCGGTTTCGACAAAGAGGCAGGTAAGTTGACTGATGTACTGGCTGGTATCAAAGAGATGAATCATCTGCCGGGTCTGATAATTGTAGTCGACGCGAAAAAGGAAAAAATCGCGGTGGCCGAGGCCTTCAAACTGAAAATTCCGATTATCGCGATTCTGGATACTAACGCCGATCCCGACCCGATCGATTTCCCCATCGCGGCCAATGATGATGCGATCAAATCGATTCGTGTCCTGTTGCGCGAACTTGTGGAGGCCGGTATCGAGGCCCGCCAGCACGTTTCGACCGAAATGATCGAGAAGGCCCAGGAATCGGAGCGAACGAAGCCGCTTTCCACGTACATTTCGAACGAACTAGATAAGAAGTAAGAGGGATTTTCGTCGATGGAAATATCTGCACAAATGGTCAAAGAGCTTCGCGAGCAAACCGGCGCGGGGATGATGGACTGCAAGAAGGCGCTGGCTGAGGCCGGTGGGAAGTTTGAGCGGGCGGTTGAGGTGCTCCGTGAACGGGGTATCGCCAAAGCGGCTTCAAAAGAAGGCCGCACGACCTCGGAAGGATTGATAGTCTCGCATATTTCGTCCGGCGACAAGTTGGGTGTGATGGTAGAGATTAACTGCGAAACAGATTTTGTAGCTCGTACGGATAAATTCAAGGAATTTGTTGCGGATATCGCCAACCATGTGGCGACATCGTCGGCTACCGATGTCGATACGCTCATGAACGAGCAAATGTCTTCCGGTAAGACCGTGTCCGATTTGGTCAAGGGAACGATCGGTTCGGTCGGTGAGAATATGCAGATCAAGCGTTTTGCCCGGTTGTCGGGCGGTGGGTATGTGACCAACTACATTCACCCTGGCGACAAGCTCGGCGTGATGATCGAAATTGCCGCCACCAAGGCCGAGGCGGACATTAACGGATTCCGCGCCTTTGCCCGCGATATCGCCATGCAGATAGCGGCCACCAACCCGCAGGCGGTCAACCGCGAAGAACTGAATCAGACGATGGTCGCCAAGGAACGCGAAATCCTCAAACATCAGACCGAAAACGAGAAAAAACCGGCCGCGGTTATAGATAAGATTGTTGACGGTCGCATGGAAAAGTTTTATTCTGAGATCGTGCTGTTGGAACAGCCGTTCGTCAAGGATAACGATAAGACCGTGAAGGAAATCATCAAAGACAAAGCCGCCGCAACCGGAGATACTCTTCAAGTGAAACGGTTCGTACGCTTCCGTCTTGGTGAGTGAACCGTATATGCCTTCTGACCAACCTGCTCCTGTTTATAAACGGATTTTGCTTAAACTGTCTGGGGAAGCCCTTATGGGACCCGGGCAGTTTGGCATTCATACCCAGACAGTAAACTCGCTATGCTCGCAGATTGCCGAGGTATATCAGCTCGGTGTTGAGATCGCGGTTGTCGTAGGCGGCGGGAATATATTTCGAGGGATGAATGGCGCCGAACGGGGTATGGACCGCGTAACCGGCGACAACATGGGAATGCTGGCCACGGTGATGAACTCGTTGGCAATGATGGACACGCTCGAAAAGCTTGGGATATTCACCCGTGTGTTGTCGGCGGTAAAAATCGAGGCGTTCGCAGAGCAGTACATAAGGCGCCGGGCCATTCGCCACATGGAAAAGCGTCGTTTGGTTATTTTGGCCGCTGGTACAGGTAACCCGTTTTTTACGACCGATACCGCCGCCGCTCTTAGGGCGATGGAAATCGGGGCACAACTGATGATCAAAGCTACAAATGTGGACGGCGTCTATTCGGCTGATCCCAAGAAAGACCCCAACGCGACTTTTTTTGCCAAACTTTCGTATATGGAAGTGCTGACCAAAGAACTTCGCGTGATGGATTCAACCGCAATATCATTGTTAAAAGATAACCATATCCCCGTGCGCGTGATCGATATCAACAGGGAAGGCAATCTACGCCGCGTCGTGTTGGGTGAATCGATCGGCACGCTGATTTCGTAACCTTACGTAGGAGAGATGTATGAGTGAGGGAAGCGACAAGCTAAAGCAGTTTCTCAAGGAATCTGAAGAAAAAATGCACAAGTCCGTCGAGGCGGTTATCCGCGAACTTCATGCTGTTCGCACCGGCAAAGCAACGCCGCATTTGCTGGACACCGTTCGAGTGGAAGCCTACGGTACCATGGTGCCTCTGCAACAAGTTGCGACTGTCAGCGCTCCCGAGCCACGGCTTTTAGTGCTGACGCCCTTTGACAAAACCATCGTCGGCAATATCGTCAAAGGAATTCAAAAAGCCGATCTGGGGCTTAATCCGAATGTCGACGGCCAGATGATCCGAATTGTTATTCCTCAGCTCAATGAAGAGCGTCGACGCGATTTGGTGCGGCACTGCAAGCACGTTGCCGAAGAAGGGCGAGTGGCGGTGCGCAATGTCCGTCGAGATGGCAATGACCACTCTAAGAAACTTCTCAAGGAACATAAAGTAACCGAGGACGAAGAAAAAGAAACACTTGAGAAGATGCAGAAACTGACTGATGGCTATATCCACCAGATCGATAAGTTAGTGGAGCAGAAAGAACAAGAAGTTTTGCAGGTCTGATCAAGAGTAGCGTCGACTATCGACAAGAAATCTCAGGCCCGGTTTGCGCCGGGCCTTTGTATTTCAGGCCGGATAATCGCCGCTGATATATTTGCGCAAGTGCGAGTTCTCATCTTGCATGCTGTCCAACTGCGCTTTGACAATATCCCCAATTGAAATCAATCCAGCCAAATTGTCATTATCTACAATCGGGACATGGCGAAACCGATAACGGGTCATCAATGCGGCGACATGGAGCATATCGTCGGAGGGGAGAGCTGTCATTACGCCTTCGGTCATCACATCCCAAACTGTATGATTCATGAAATCGCTCGGAGAGGTGTGGGCTTGTCGGAAGATGTCCTTGTCGCTGAGAATTCCTACAAGGCGGCCTTGTTCATCTACCACCGGCAGACAACTGATCTTGTGTTCAATCATGATGTCCATCGCCTTGAGAATTGTCGTGCCAACAGTGACAGTAACGAGTGGTCGCGACTTGGCGGCCAGAATTTCGCTAACGAGCATGAGATAACCTCCGTCGATTTTGCGGTCTCTTACCCTGTTGAAAAGCCAAGTTGATTTTGTTAGCTTGTACTTGTCCGATTACAATTGTAATCGGACAACAAACGTATATGAAATATATTAGTACCTGCGTGTTCATCCAAGTAAATAAATGTCTCTGTTGCCTTGTTCTATTTTTCACTATGGGCTTGGCCGGGGTAATAGCGGCCCCAAAACAGGAAATTATTGACTATTACTGGCGGCATGCCGCCGACAGTTACGCCACACAGGATTCTGCGCGTAACGGCCAGTCGTATTCCTGCCTTGTCTCGGCATACCTAAGGGAGTTGACGCGGGGCGGACGGGTCAAATCGAACGACTCGTCGGTCAATCGGTACTTTATTTCAGGCGGGAAGATCGATTCGATTGTGTACGAATCGGGTGACAAGAATCTGACCGTCGAGGTCAATATCTCAGTCCCGGATATCTTCGATTCTACATACATCAGGACATTCTTTCCCAATGACACCGGCGCCGGAGATTTGGCGATTGGATTCGACACCGATTCCGCAAGTAATCCTATGCCGACTGGAATTGTAACCATTGACCGAGATTCCTACGCCATGCGTCGTCTGCACCTGTCGTATACGCAAAAGTCAGGATTCAGGCGATTTGGCCGCACATTTCACTTCCTCGAACACGAGGGGCTGGTATTACCCGATACGATTATCGAATCGGCTGTTATCGAGCGGTTGATGGTTGACGAAGACTATCGGCTTGAAATCATCCTGGCAGACTACAAAGTCACACCGAAGGCCCCAGTCGAAGACCGCTGAAGCGGTGCTTGCTCGGCGACGCGTCTCAACGTAACTTCACATTTCTATGGATCAACCACTTGAAGATATTAAAGCACGCCTGAAGGCGCAATCGGATCGCATCCCGGCTCATATCGCCATCATCATGGATGGCAATGGTCGCTGGGCCGCCCAGCGCAATCAGCCACGCACATTTGGTCATGAGGCCGGGGTCAAGGCTGTCAAAGAAGTGGTCAAGGCGTGCGGTGATCTGGGGGTTAAGTATCTGACGCTCTATACGTTCTCAGTGGAAAACTGGAAACGGCCGATAGATGAAGTGACCGCCCTCATGTCTCTTCTGACCCGCACGACGATCAGTGAACTCGATGATCTGATGCGCAACGATGTCAAACTGATCACCACCGGCCGGATCGGCGGACTGCCGCTTGCACGTCGGGTGGTGCTCAATGAGGCGGTGCGAAAAACCGCAAACAACAAGGGGCTGGTGCTCAATTTGGCGCTCAACTATGGCGGTCGGACAGAAATTCTCGATGCCGTCAAGGCGATAGCCAACGCTGTCAAAGCCGGGATGATCGACCCGCTCAGAATAGACGAAGAACTGTTTTCGAGTTTTCTCTATACCGTCGAAATCCCCGATCCCGATTTGCTGATCAGAACTTCGGGTGAGATGCGCATTTCCAATTTTCTACTTTGGCAGACAAGCTATACAGAGATGTATGTCATAGATACATTTTGGCCGGACTTCGGACGGAAAGAGCTGTACGAGGCCATTCTTGATTTTCAACTACGTGAACGAAGATTCGGCAAAATTTCCAAGCAGGTGGACGCTTGAATAAAAATCTCCTAATTCGCACTGCCGTCGCGGCGGTGGCGATTCCGGCTATTCTTTGGGTTTGCTATCAGGGTGGGTTTTGGTTACTGGGATTGATTTCACTGTTCTTTCTCGTGGCTCTGTCAGAGTTTTTGATAGCAGAAAAAATCAGCCCGGTCTCGCCAACATTCTGGTTAATCATTACTGGCGGTATATTTCAAATGGGTCAAATAGGTATAGCAGAAACCGGCGGTAAATTATTCGACGGCAGTACGCATTCAATTTTGGCTACAATCGTTACTTTTCCACCTCAACTCGTGATTCTCCTCTTGTGCGGAATGTTTTTCGCGATGGGCCGACGTTCACCATCGGAATTGTTCCAATCTTACGCTCGTCTGGTGTGTGGGGTTTTGTATCTCTTTACCCTGTACCCTTTTGTGATATATGTCGGAAATTCCATATCGATAGGAGACACCGCGTCGCCTCTTGGCGGCGACTGGCTGTTGTTCCTGTTCGGCATTCTTTGGCTTGGTGATACAGCGGCAATGTTTGTCGGGATGGCTTTTGGCAAACACAAACTCGCGCCCACAGTTTCGCCGAACAAGACCGTCGAGGGATTTGTTGGGGGGATTATCGGGGCAATTGCCGTTGCCGTAATTCTCGGTTTCTGGCGACTGGATATGATTCCGATGTGGCAACTGGTACTGATTGCGATACTGTGCTCGGTCTTCGGGCAACTTGGCGATCTGGTCGAATCGATGTGGAAACGTTCTCTGAACCTCAAAGATTCCTCGGCGGTCATTCCAGGACATGGAGGAGTTTTAGATAGATTCGACTCTTTGCTTTTTGCCGCACCGGTGATGTATTACGCTATGTTACTGATCGGAAAATGAAAGCGCTCGACCTGTTCTTCGCCGCACGACCGCTACTGCTTGTTCCTATCTGGTCAATATATTTTGTCTCGCTCCATTATCATCACAAATTGTCAGGGGAGGCATTTGGTTGGCCTAATCTGCTTTCCCTCTTGTGCCTGACCCTTCTCGGCGCCGGGGCTTGCTATATCAATCAGGTCTACGACGCCGACACCGACCGGATCAACAATAAGGGACATTTTATTCAGCGAGGTATTCTGTCCGAACAGTCGCTGATGGCCGGGTTCATTATTTTGTCAGTCATCGCGCTTGCGGTCAGCATTGCCGTTTCGACTCTCTTTTTCTTTATCTGTGTCCAGCTTTTTGCGCTTAGCTATTTTTATTCAGCGCCGCCATTGCGGCTCAAAGATCGGCCGATATCAGGTCTGGTTGCCAACGCCTACGCCATTGGATTTCTCGGTTGTTTAGCGGTGTTTCCGCGGATGAATGTCGATAACGCCGGCCTACTCGGGTGGGACAACCCGTTTTATTTCGCGATGTCCGTCGGCGGGGTCTATCTGCTGACCACTATACCAGACAGGGAAGGGGACGCTGGTATCGGCAAGCAAACTATCGCAGTACTGTCGGGCAGGCCGATGGCAATCGCTCTTTCTGTTTGCTGGTTATTAGTAGCGTCGGTGGAGGCGTGGCAATCGACGTCTTGGCCTTTAGTCTGGATCGCGGTGGCATCGGTAGTGGCTGTGGTTATAGCTGGGGTGACTTCGTCCGATCGAGTAACACTGTTTGCCGCCAAATTTCCAATCCTGCTTTTGACCCTGCTGGCAGGTTGGTATTACCCGAGATACCTGATCTTTGTTGTTGTGCTGGTGATTGCCACTCGGATATACTACGCTCGTCGATTGCGCATACTATACCCGAGTTTGACTTGATGAAATTTGTAACATTCATAATTGTTTCAATAGTACTGTCCGCCTGTTCGCCGTACACCCGATACGGTAGTGCGGCCCACCATCCCAAGATGGCGGCGCAAACTGGGCCTCCAGCCGTTCCGTATAACGACTACGTTCGGCTCGGCCTGATTATCCGCGATAAACTGGGCATACCTTATCTCGGGAGTTCACGCCACCAACGCGGGACCGATTGCTCGGGTCTGATTCAGGAAATATACCGGGAGTTTGGCCGTATATCGCTTGGGCGCAGTGCTCAGGATCAGTTCACCGATGGGGATCCTGTGGCTCGCAATCGAATGCAGTTCGGTGATCTGGTTTTTTTCTCGTTGCATAAGAATCGCATCACTCATGTGGGCATTTATGTCGGGTTTGGCGAGTTTGTTCATGCCTCCGAAAAATTCGGCGTGATCCGAAGTCGGCTAAACGATCGGTACTGGGCCGATTCCTTTGTTGGGGTGAGGCGTGTTCTTATTCCGCATTCCAAATGATTCTGATTTAATTTATTTCGGTTTATGACGGTATGGCGCACCTTTCCGAGCAACTTGCCCTAACTCTAAAAAACTTGCCGACATCTTCGGGTGTTTACCTGTTTTCAGATGTTAGCGGCAAAATCATTTACATTGGCAAAGCAAAAAATCTCCGCAACCGGGTTCGCACCTATTTTCACTCTGGAAGTCGCTTCGACGCCAAGACCGAGCGTCTCATGGCGCAGGTGGCTGGGCTTGCTACCATGATCACCGCCAACGAAATCGAATCGCTGATTCTTGAAGCCAACCTAATTCGTGAGCACAAGCCGCGTTACAACGTGGCCCTCAAGGATGACAAGCACTTTCCGTACATCCGCATCACAACGAGTGAACCGTTTCCTCGTGTACTGGTGGTAAGGCGGCTTGCTCGCGACGGCGCTACCTATTTCGGGCCGTACACTTCGTCGAAATCTATGCGCCGGACAATCGGCTTTCTAACTCGCTTATTCAAAATACGCACCTGCAATTACGAAATCCCGCCGCCACAGGGGAAATCGCTCAAAGTCTGTATGGACTACCACATCAAGCGTTGTGGCGGGCCGTGCGAGGGTCACCAGTCGCGCGAGGAATACGCCGAACTGGTGCAGAGTGTCATATTAGCACTGTCGGGAAAATCCAAAGACCTGACCGAACGTCTGACCGAGCGGATGCGCGCCGCCTCGGCTGAGATGGATTTCGAGGACGCCAAAGAAGCCCGCGATCAGATTGAAGCGCTCAAGACGTTGATAACAAACCAGCATGTCGATGTCGGCGAGATGATCGACCGCGATATTATCTCAATTGCGCACGAAAAGCGGGATGCGGTGGCAGTCGTCATGCAGATTCGTCAAGGAGCGTTGATTGGCAGACAGGAGTTTCATCTGGTCGCCGATAAGGAAGAGGTTGAAGATGAAATTATTCGCGCCTTCTTCACTCAATACTATAACCACCAGCCGAATCTCCCCGGCGAGGTGTTTGTCCCCAAAGAAACCAGCGAGATGAAACTGCTGGAGGAAATGCTGACTTCATTGCGCGGCTCGCGAGTCCGGATTGTGATCCCCCAAATCGGCGAAAAAGTCCGGATGGTCGAACTGGCCGCCGCCAACGCCCGCCACTTGCTCGATGAGCTTCTGATTCAAAAGAAAATTCACACCGAGCGCACCAGCAAAATGGTAACTTCACTCAAAGATCAGTTGAAACTGGACAGTTCTCCCCGCACGATGGTCTGTTTCGATATTTCCAACACCGGAGAAACCGACGCGGTCGGGTCGTGTGTTTATTTCGTCAACGGTCAACCGAAAAAAAGCGAGTACCGGCATTTCAAAATTAAAGGAGTGGTCGGGCAGGATGATTTCAGCATGATGCGCGAAGTCGTGGGGAGGTATTTCCATCGCCTACAGGAAGAGAAGAAAAGCCCGCCCGATCTGGTCGTGGTCGACGGCGGCAAGGGGCAGTTGTCTTCAGCGCAGGCGGAACTGAATTCTCTCGGGTTTCACGATCAGTCGATTATTTCACTGGCAAAACGTCTCGAAGAAGTCTACCTGCCAGAGTCGAATGACCCCATGACTATTCCGAAAAGTTCACCGGCATTGATGCTACTCAAGCGAATTCGTGACGAGGCCCACCGGTTCGCGATTACCTACAATCGCAAAGTCCGCCAGAAGCGGACGATAAAATCAGCGCTCGACGACATCAAAGGAATCGGCCCGGCCAAACGATCGGCATTGCTCAAGCGTTTTGGTTCGGTGGAAGGGATAAAAAAGGCGACAGTGGAGCAACTTGCCGAAGTCAAAGGGATAAACCGGGTGTTGGCTGAAAAATTGAAGTTACAATTTAGTGGCGAAAATCTGATTGCCTCGTCGTAAGAGTCTCAATATCGTTGTCCATGCCTACTCAAGCAAAACCCTACACGGTCACCGCGATCACGCGGATGATCAAATCCGCCATCGAAGAGATGTACCCCGACGTCTGGCTCGAGGGGGAAATGACCGGATACATTCATCACTCATCAGGGCATCGGTATTTCAGCTTGAAAGACCAGAACGCTGTGATCAAATGCGCCATGTGGCGCTCTGTCGGGGCGTATCTCCGCTTTGAACCGGAGAATGGGCAAAAAGTACTCTGTCGGGGAGATATTACGGTCTACGAAAAAGCCGGACAGTATCAGCTTTCCTGCAAAGAAATAGTGCCGGTCGGGGTTGGGCCGCTTGAACTGGCTTTCCGTCAGTTGCACGAAAAACTCTCCAAAGAAGGGTTATTCGACGAGGATCGCAAAAAGCCGCTTCCCCAATTCCCGACTCGAATAGGCATTGTTACCTCACCCACCGGCGCGGCAATACGCGATATTATCCAGATTGCCACTCGCCGCAACGACACCGTTCAACTGATTATTTATCCTGCCGCAGTGCAGGGGAATGGGGCCGAGGAAACTATCGCCGCTGGCATTCGCTATTTCAACACTCGCGACGATATCGACCTGATCATTTGCGGTCGTGGAGGTGGTTCACTCGAAGACCTCTGGCCGTTCAACACAGAAATCACCGTCCGAGCCATAGCCGAATCGCGCCTTCCAGTAGTCTCAGCGGTCGGACACGAAATAGATATTACGTTAAGCGATGTGGTTTCCGATCTCCGCGCTCCGACGCCTTCAGCGGCGGCCGAACTGACGATTTGGTCAAAACAAGAATTTAAAGAGCGGATCAACGGCGAAATCTATTTGCAGTCCCAACGGCTTGGGGGACTTGTCAAACAAGCCCGACAAGAATTGCAGGGGATTCTGAAACGCCCCGTCTTTGAGCGGCCGCTTGATCAAATAAATCAACGACGCCAGTATGTCGATCAGCTGTCGCGGCTAACTATGATCTCAGGAAAAAATCTATTCGAGCGCCACAAAAATGACTTATCTTTGGTTATGTCCAAACTGGAAGCGCTCTCTCCCATGAAAACACTCGCCCGGGGGTACTCGGTCACTCGTCAATTGACGACCGGCAAGGTTATAGCTTCGGTAGTGGGATTAACAAACGGGGTTACGATTGAATCAACCGTTACCGATGGAAGAATACGCTCTACGGTGACCGAAGTTATTCCCGATACCAACTGAAATTGCCATGACAACTCAAAAAAAATACACTAATTACGAATCTGCTGTCGCCCGACTCGAAGAGATAACGACTCTGCTTGAGTCGGCCGACACCGGGCTTGAGGATGCTATCAAGCTCTACACCGAGGGGCTTGAGATTGCCCGATTTTGCGACCAGAAACTGACTGATGCTGAAAAAAAAATCAAGATCATCATGGAAAGGCGCGGGCAACTGGTCGAAGAAGACTTTGATGCGGATGAGGAATTGATATGATGCCTCTGCCTGTGGTTGACGGTAAAGCATATTTTGAATCGAATCGGCAGTTGGTGGATTCCCTTCTCTCCCGCTACTCTCCTTCAATCGAACTCGAACCAAAATCGCTCCATGAGGCGATGCGGTATTCACTTATGGCCGGTGGTAAGCGTTTGCGTCCGATTTTGTGCCTTGCCTCGTTCGAGTATTGCGGTGGGAATATCTTGGGTGAAAACTCCCCCATCTGCTACGCTATGGCCGCTCTTGAGATGGTGCATACGTATTCGTTGATTCACGACGACCTGCCGTGTATGGATGATGATGATCTCCGTCGTGGCCTGCCGACTGTTCACAAGAAATTCGGCGAAGCGCTGGCGGTGCTCGCCGGCGATGCCCTTCATGTTGTCGCGTTCGAACTTATGGCTAAAACAGGGCAGGTGGCGGCTGTTACCGAACTCTCGGAGGCGGTTGGTACTCAGGGGATGCTTGGCGGACAGATTGCCGACCTTGAAGCCGAGGGGCGGCAGGCGACACGTTCAGAAATTCGCAATATCCATACACGGAAGACCGGGGCGCTTATTCGTGGATCTGTCCGAATCGGAGCAATTCTGGCGGGAACCGACACAAAAACTCTTGCCCGTCTGACCACCTATGGTGAGAACATCGGCTTGGCTTTTCAAATAGTCGACGATATCCTTGATATTGAAGGGGATGCAAAAATTCTTGGAAAGGAAGTCGGCTCCGATAGTAAAAACCATAAAGCGACCTGGCCGGCGGTGGTTGGGCTGGAACAAGCCCGCAAGGATGCCGCTGAACTTGTTGATCAGGCGCTGGAAATGTTCGATTCTGATGATGACAACGTGCTTATGTATATCGCCCGGTACATTGGACAACGCGAAAAATAAACGGTATCTTGTTTAGCTAAGATGAAATACCTGCCAAACATAGATTCTCCGATTGATCTGAAGAAACTTACTATCGATCAGCTGGTGGAGTTGACCGAAGAGGTTCGCGTCAAAATTGTCACGGCTGTAGCCGAAACCGGCGGTCATTTGGCCTCGAATCTCGGCGCGGTCGAGCTGACGTTGGCCCTCCATTATGTTTTCAACGCCCCCACCGACCGGATTATCTGGGATGTCAGTCATCAAACGTATGTCCACAAATTGCTGACCGGTAGGCGCGACCGTATCGGGACGATTCGTTGCTATGACGGTCTGGCTGGATTTTCGCGGCGGGATGAATCGGAATATGACCATTTCGGCGCCGGTCACGCCTCGACCTCGATATCTGCCTCGCTCGGATTTGCAGTTGCCCGAGACTTAAAAGGCGAGGACAACAAAGTTATTTCTATCATCGGCGACGGCGCCATGACTGGTGGGTTGGCTTTCGAAGGAATGAACAACGCCGGATCTCTTCGTAAAAATCTGCTGGTTATCTTAAACGACAACACCTGGTCGATTTCCAAAAATGTCGGATCAATGTCGAAATATCTGACCTCGGTTATGGCCGACGAAAAAGTCAACCGCTTCCGACGCGAGGTCTGGGAGCTGACCGGAAAATTCAAGCGACCGGAGATTATCAGAAAGCTGATACACAAGATTGAGGGATCGGTCAAATCGCTAATCGTGCCCGGTATGCTCTTCGAGGAAATGGGATTTCGATATTTTGGTCCACTCGATGGCCATGATCTTCCACAGTTGATTAAGACACTTCAAGATCTCAAGCAGATACCCGGCCCGGTGATGCTCCATATCGCCACGGTGAAAGGTAAAGGATACGCACCGGCCGAACAGGATGCTTTCAAGTATCACGGGGTCTCCAAGTTTGATGTCGAAACCGGCAAGACGATAAAATCTGCCGCTGGCCTGCCCTCGTATACCGACGAGTTCGGTAAGATTATGATCGAACTTGCCGAGCGAGATCATCGTGTGGTAGCAATCACCGCCGCGATGGCGGCAGGCACTGGACTAGTGCCCTATGCGGAAAAATTCCCGGAGCGCTTTTTCGATGTCGGTATTGCCGAAGGTCATGCCACCTGTTTTGGCGCTGGTTTAGCCGCCGAAGGGATCAAACCTTTTTTGGTCGTGTACTCGACATTCATGCAACGCGCCTATGATCAGATCATTCACGACGCCGCTGTTCAACGTCTCCCTATGGTCCTCTGTATGGACCGAGCTGGCCTTGTCGGTAACGATGGCCCAACCCATCACGGTGTCTTTGATATCGCTTTCCTGAGCACGGTTCCTCATGTTACCGTTTGCGCGCCAAAAGATGGCAACGAACTGCGAAGTATCCTCCATCACACGATAGCAAATCATGAAGAAGGTACCATCGCGGTTCGCTACCCCCGCGACACAATTCCAACGCCAATGGAACAGGAAATCGCGCCGATCGAATGGGGAACTTGGGAGTGGCTAACTACACCGGGTGAAGTTGTAGTTCTGGCTGTCGGCTCGATGGTCTACCGAACACTCGAGGCGGCACAACGGTTGGATGACCGGGGCATAGCTCTGTCGGTTGTTAACGCCCGTTTTGTTAAACCGTTCGATTTGAAAATGCTCGAACAAATATCGCGCGACTCCAAAGTAATTATTACGATCGAGGAAGCTCAGCTTCGCGGCGGTTTCGGACAAGCGATTGCAGAGCATTTGTTGTCGTCGCAATACGCGGGTAAATTCAAAGCGCTGGGAATCGCTGATGAGTTTATCACGCATGGCGAACGAAGCGAGCTTCTTCGAGATGTCCGCCTTGATGTCGACGGACTCACAGCACAAATCGGTGACTATCTCGCTCAGCAATTTCAACCGCAATCCAAACCCTCGGTCGGTTTTCTCCAGCGACTGGTATTCCGTCGCCACAACGGAGAAAAGCAGAAAAATACCACGCACAAAGTGTCGTGAAGTCGGTTCCGTCCGATTTTACTTATTTCTTTTCAGTAATTTCCTTGCGCTTGCGTTCGGCATCTCATATTGATGTCGGACTGACTTGACCGAATAATCCGGCCGGTCGGTGAGATACATGGCACAGCGCGAATCGATCACCGGGTTTTTAGGCCTCAAAAAAAGCATGGTCGGTATGCTGACTATGGTCGTGCTCGTCGGCATGGGGGAGAGGATGGCCGAACGGTTTCTCCCCATCTATCTCTTGGCTCTTGGCGGCGGGACATTCTCGGTGGGCCTGCTCAATGGACTCCAAAATCTCTTATCGGCTCTGTACTCATACCCCGGCGGCTACCTAAGCGAAAAGCTTGGACACAAACGGGCGCTCCTCGTATTCAACTGTGTCGCGCTCTTTGGATACCTGATTGTCATTATTTTTGCAAGTTGGGTCGCCGTAGTGGTGGGAGCAGTCTTTTTTCTGGCTTGGTCGGCTGTTTCGCTTCCGGCCACGATGAGCTTGGTCTCACGAGTTCTACCGAACAACAAGCGCACAATGGGCGTGACCCTTCATTCGCTGGTGCGACGTGTTCCGATGTCGCTTGGCCCGCTGGCCGGTGGCGCGCTGATAGCGGCATTCGGCGAGGTTACTGGAGTGCGACTGGCATTTGGCGGAGCGATGATTCTGGGCGTTGTCGCGATAGTTGTCCAGCAGAAATTCATCGAAGATCATCCGCCCGATCCAAACACCGCGGAGAGAAATCCTCTTCGTCTGTGGAAATTCATGGATACTTCCCTGAAAAATCTGCTGATCCCGGATATCCTCGTACGTTTCTGTGAGCAGATCCCATACGCCTTTGTCGTGATCTGGTGCATGAAAAATCACAGCATTACCGCAATGGAATTCGGCGCCCTGACCGCGATTGAAATGGTCACGTCGATGTTCGTCTACATTCCAGTTGCCTATCTGGCCGACAAGGGGCACAAGAAACCGTATGTGGCGATTACCTTTTTCAACTTCGCGCTCTTTCCGTTAATACTCCTGTTCTCGACATCGTTTCCGATGCTCGTGCTTGCGTTTATCGTTCGTGGTCTGAAAGAGTTTGGCGAACCGACCCGCAAAGCCCTCATCATGGATCTGGCGCCTGACAACATGAAAGCCGGTATGTTTGGATTGTACTATCTCTCCCGTGACATAATTGTCTCTCTGGCGGCGTTTGGCGGAGCGTGGTTGTGGAATATTTCACCGCAGGTAAATTTCATCACGGCCTTTGCCTTTGGGCTGGCGGCGGTGGCGTATTTTGTGGTGTTCGGCAGGGATGCGCGGACATCGGTCGGATCATAGGGCAGAGCCCTGTAGCTCCTGCCATAGCCGGCGTGTCCTGAGAATAGTTGCGCCTAGAGCGTTCTTTTTGGCCTTGCTTTTTGAGCTTCGGTGTATAACTTACCAAATCCGAAAACTGGAAAGTCGAAAATGAATTGCAGAACTACAAATCGTTTCTATTCAGCCGGACAATTATTCTGTCTGGTGACCCTTTGCTCGCTATTCGCTAGTTGTGGTGGTGGTCGCGTACCTCTTACCGCAGAGACCAAGGGGCAGGCCAATTTTAATATAGTTGAGTCCGACGCTGGGTACACCATGTCGGCCAGTCAACTTTTTGACTTCGTCTCACAAAACAGGTACTTGCTGTCCGGCGGCACTCTGGATGAAACAGAGATCATGCGAATTGTCGACAGTTTGCTGATAGACACGCTTTCCGGCTTGGCCGCCGATACGGTTAATTTCAAAGCACACCGACTGCTTTATCGTGATTATACGCATCAGTATCAGGATGTGATGATCAAGAAATATTCTGATTCGGAGATCATTAGTAGGGTCTCGGCGTATGATTCGTCGGAAGTGCTGACCTTTTTCAAGGAAAATCCCGGAAGATTTACCATCAAGGAACAAGTCAGGTTGTGGCAAATCCTCATCAGCGGCTATGGTCTGCTGACTAGTCCGGACTCGACCTATTACAAAGACTTCACACATGCCCAGCTCAACGACAAAGCCAAAGAGAAGATATTTCAGGTGTATGATCTTCTCAAGTACGGCGAGGTATTCCAAAATCTTGCAATAGCGTTCAACCAGGACGTAAGATCCCTAAGAGAGGCCGGTTGGGTGGGGTGGACAAATCGCGAAGTGTATTATGAACCATTTGATTCAGTCGCGTTTAATCTCAAAGTAGGTGAATTTTCCAAGCCATACCTTGACCGTGACGGCTGGCATATTTTGTATATAGATGGCTATCTGCCTGAAGGCACCATGCCTATTGATACCCCCGTGATTTTCGAGCAGGTTCGTGGGGCGCTTCTCGATGAAAAGCTTAGCCGGCGGTCGTTTGAGGTCATGGATTCCCTCAGGCAGGGGCTACAGATACTGTTCAATGAGTCGATTGCCGACTCAAATATTCATCGGGTTGACGATGAAACATGGTGCGCCATTATCAACGGGAAAGATACCGTCAAGGCGTACGTGTTGAAGTTTTACGAAGAAGGGATGAGGGATAAGTACAAAGTCGACTCCACCAACCGCGAACAGAAAATGGAAATGGTTAAGTTTTCAGCCGATCGGTATTTGACCTGTCGGGCGGTTATTGATCGTGGTATGGACAGGGATTCCGATCTCGTCGCATTTGCGCAAAACCTGTCGCGAGCCAAGTCCAAGCAGATTGTGCTCAATAGGCAGTTCGACTTTGATTGGGTGCCAAGCGACCCGACCATTGAAGCTTATTACAACGCCCATCTCGGCGAGTACCTATACGAAAAACCGACCACCCTACAGTACATGACCGTCGGTGATTCCACTTTTGCGGAGTTCCTCCACGATCAGGCAATAACCGGGTTGGATCTGCCTGATATCATGCGGGAATTCAGCGCCAACAACCCCGGAGGCGTACTGACCGTAACGCCGGTTAGGACCGTTGGCAGTACCGACATTCCATTCGAAATCTGGCAGGCGGGGGTTCTCACAGCCGGGGGCGGAGTGTCGGCTATGATTAAGAGCAACGGCAATTACGTCTTTGTGAAGGTGTTCTCGCGTAAAGAATCTCGCAATTTGGCGCTCGCCAAAGGCGAGATTTTGGTGAAACTCCAAAAAGAACACCAACGCATAGTATTTGAACAGTTCCGCGACAAATTGTGCGCTCAGTACGGCGTGCGACTCAAGGGACGCGTTGCCGCCATCACTCTGGAACCACACTGGATTCGCAATAAGAAACCGTGAACGACGGGCAATCGTCTACACAATCCCCCATTAGCTTCGAGCAGGAGCTTTGGCGTAAAGCGACCCACACTGGGGCGCTAATAATTCCAGCCGGTTACTCCTTTTTCAGTTTCGAGGTTCTCACCATGCTCGCCATTATGGTCCCGTGTGCAGTGATTTCGACGGTCATCGACTTTTCCCGGCTCAGACAATGGCCTCTTTGGGGTAAAGTCGCCCGCCCAATACTGGGGCCGATGCTTCGAAGCCACGAGGTTGCGGGAGATTTCAGCGGAGCCACCTATATTCTGTGGTCGGTGGTCGCTACTGTCGGT